>X410_Impala__coassemble_283_pt1 | contig 10081 bp, 7 predicted proteins | sample X410_Impala__metabat2_high_PE_006 | metagenome-assembled genome bin X410_Impala | reverse complement strand
CCAAAATGATGACCAAACAGCATTTGCTTATTAATATACGGGTACACCTGCTTTAGCGGGTAATCCCTTAGGATATGCCGTTCCAAGTCTTCTGGCAGAGGTGGGTTTTGTTCGTCACGCACGGTTTTATGCGGAATTTCCCCATCCTCGACGACTTCCGTTTTAGCAGATGCTGCAGCCTTCTCAACTGCTGCGTTCTCTTTGCGGGAAGGAAGAAAATCTGCTTGTTTTTCTTTGTCATGGAGCTGGTTCACGAGATCAAGCCCATTCATCGCGTCCTTCGCATAGACGACAGGTCCATCATATTCAGGGGCAATCTTATTCCCAGTGAATTTTCTTGTCAGGGCAGCGCCGCCAACGATGATGGGTGTATCTATCCCTGCTTCCTTCAAGTCCTGTGCCGTGATGACCATTTGCTGAGCAGATTTCACGAGCAGCCCGGATAAACCGATGATGGTCGGGTTTTCCTTTCGCACGGTTTCAATCAGGGTTTGCGGGGTCACCTTGATGCCAAGGTCCACGACCTCATAGCCATTATTGCTTAATATGATATCGACAAGGTTTTTGCCAATATCATGGACATCTCCTTTGACGGTTGCGAGCACCATTTTGCCTTTCACCGATTTGTCACCCGAGCTTGTCATTAGCGGCTCGAGCTGAGAGACGGCCGCCTTCATTGCCTCTGCGCTTTGAAGAACCTCTGCGACAATCAGCTGGTTATCATTAAACAATTCCCCGACCGTTGCCATTCCGGACATTAATGGGCCGTTAATGATATCAAGCGGTGCCATTCCTTCTGATAGGGCTTCCTCAATATCCTCTTTAAGCCCTTCCTTCGTTCCCTCGATGATATATTCAGGTAGTCGCTCCAATAAGGGTAGCTTCTCTTTTTGCTCCTTTTGCACTGGTTTCTTTGTGCGGTAAAACTCTACAAACTTCGAGAGGGTTTGATCAGAATTATGGAATAATAATCCTTCCGACAATTTGATTTCCTCCTCTGGAATGAGGGCAAATCTTTGCAGGTTTTCTGTATTAACGATGGCATAATCAAGGCCTGCCTTTGTGCAGTGATACAGATAGACCGCATTCAGCACTTCCCTGCCTTCAGAGGGCAGTCCAAAGGAGACATTGCTGATTCCGAGTATCGTTAGCGTGCCCGGGAACTCCTCCTTGATTGCCGCAAGCCCTTTGACTGTTTCTGCGGCCCCGTTGCGGTATTGCTCATCTCCTGTGCCGACCGGGAATACGAGCGGGTCAAAAATAATATCCTCTGGGTGAATCCCGTATTTCTTCGTTAATAATTCATAGGAACGACGGGCGATTTCCAGCTTACGGTTTGCCGTGACCCCCATTCCCTTCTCATCAATTGTTCCGACGACCAGTGCCGCACCGTACCGTTTGGCAAGCGGGATGATTTTCTCAAATCGTTCTTCCCCATCCTCGAGATTAATCGAGTTGATGATGGCCTTCCCTTGGGAGTAGCGAAGGGCCCGTTCAATCACTTCTTCATCTGTCGAGTCAATGACGAAGGGCACCTTTACTTTGTTAGTGACGACCTTCATGAATTGCTCCATATCATCAACCTCGTCACTATCCGGGTCAGCGAGGCATACATCGATGACATGAGCGCCCTTTTTCACCTGCGCACGAGCGATTTCTGCCGCCTCTTCAAATGCTCGATCTTTTATAAGCCGTTTGAATTTACGCGATCCAATGACATTTGTCCGTTCTCCGACAAATAAGGGACGCATGGAGTCATCATAGGTCAGCGCTTCAATGCCTGAGAGCATATGCTTCACCTGAGGCTCAGGCGCCTTGCGCGGCTCAATCCCTTTCACAGCTTCAGCGATCGCCTGAATATGATCTGGCGTAGTCCCGCAGCAGCCCCCGACAATGTTGATCCATCCCTTTTCCGCAAATTGCTTGATTTTCTTTGATAATGATTGCGGCGTTTCATTATATTGGCCGTTTTCATCCGGGAGTCCGGCGTTTGGATAGCAGCTGACAGCACTTGGTGTCAGCTCAGATAGGCTGCGCAAATGCTCTGCCATGAATTCAGGGCCAGTAGCGCAGTTCAGGCCAATCGCCAATGGGTTCATATGTGCTGCGGATATGTAAAAGGACTCAATACTCTGGCCCGCAAGTGTTGTACCCATCGGTTCAATCGTACCTGATAGGATGAGAGGAAGCTCAACATCTTTTTCCGCAAACGCATTTTGCATCCCGATATAGGCAGCCTTGACATTCAGCATATCCTGGCTTGTCTCAAGGAGGAGAAGGTCAGCCCCTCCGTCAATCAAGCCCTTGACTTGTGTTTCATAGGAATCGACGAGAGTTTCAAACGTCGTGCCGCCTGTGACTGACAGCGTCTTGGTTGTCGGTCCCATCGAACCGGCGACAAAGCGCGTCCCCGCCTGCACCCCCATGTTATCCACTGCCTCTCTCGCAAGCTGGGCTGATTTCACATTAAGCTCATAGGCGAGGTGGCCCAACCCGTATTCATCAAGAACAATGGGAGTCGCCCCAAACGTATTCGTCTCAATAATATCAGCGCCCGCAAGCAGGTATTTCTCATGAATAGACCTGATTGCATCTGGTCTTGTGATAGATAAGTACTCATTGCACCCATCAAATTCCTCACCGCCAAAATCCTCTTCCGTAAGATTGAGCGCTTGGATCATCGTTCCCATCGCCCCGTCTAAGATAACGATTCTCTCATTCAGTAAATCTTTTAGTTTATGCGCATTCATCGTTCAAACACTTCCCCGCTTATGACAGATTTCTTCTTGCTGGCATAGGAAACCAGTTCCCCGCTTAACTCATACCTCATAAAAGGCGTAATGATATAATGTCCATTAAAATATTCTGCTGCCGCATCCAATAGCTCCTTAGAGATGGCAAGGCTTTCCCTCATACAGGCTTCCGCATTCGTCCCGGCACTCTCCATTGCCCGTAAAACCTCTTCTGGCAGAGTGATTCCCGGAACCTCATTATGCAAGAAAGAAGCATTGCGGTAGCTCGTCAACGGCATAATCCCGATGAAAATCGGCGCCTTAATATGCTTGGTTGCTTCATAGACCTCACGAATTTTCTCAACTGAGAAGACTGGCTGTGTCAGAAAATAATCTGCTCCAGCCCCAATTTTCTTCTCCATTCGCACCACAGCCTTGTCTATATACTTCACATTAGGATTAAATGCTGCAGCAACCTCAAAATTCGTCTGACCGCCAAGCGGTTTCCCTGAATAAGAGATGCCTGCATTGAATTGCTTAATCAATGAAATCAAATCAATCGACGACAAATCATAGACAGACGTCGCACCCGGGAAATCTCCAATTTTAGAGGGGTCCCCTGTCACGACAAGGACCTCATTCAGCCCCAATGTATGCATCCCCATTAAATGGGATTGAAGACCAATCAGGTTATGGTCACGGCAAGTTAAATGAACGAGTGGATTTTTCTTATGTTCTGCTTTTAGCATCGAGGCAATCGCCACATTCGATATACGCGGCGAGGCCAGGGAGTTATCTGCAAGGGTAATTGCGTCAGCACCCATTTCATGCAAGTATTTGCTTCCCTTCATAAATTCCTCTACCCCGAGCGTTTTTGGCGGATCCAATTCAACAAGAATCGTCGACTCTTGCTTGACTTTCCTTAGAATGGTTTGCTTTTCCGGAAACTTAAAGTCATATGTATAGACATGAGTTTTTCGGCTAATAACCTCCTTCTTCTCCGTTAGAGGCACAAGTCCGAGTATCCCCCTCTTGATTGCTCGGATGTGTTCAGGCGTTGTCCCGCAGCAGCCTCCAATCAGTCGAACCCCCTGCTCAATCAGCTGTTTCGCGGCATCCGCAAAATAATCGGCATTTGTTGAATAGACATAACGCCCGTTATCCAAATCAGGCAGACTCGCATTCGGATAGGCTGAATGGTACGTCTCTTTGTTTAATGGCACTTCCTCAAAGGATCGGATCATATGATACGGACCCATCCGGCAATTCAGGCCAACGATGTCTGCTCCGTTTTCTTTAATCAGCTCAAAGGCATCCTTAACCTGCATCCCATTTTGGAGCAGACCAACCTCATGCAAGGAAATATTGGCAACGATCGGCAAGTCCGTTTCCTTTCTCGCAATCGCCAGCACACTCAATAATTCCTCAAGATCATAATAGGTTTCCAAAATTAGGCCATCCGGCTTCTCTTGAAGCAGCGCATCAAGCTGCTCCTTGAAATAGACCCCGATATCCTCCAAGCTAAGCTCAGACTTCCGGACACTCCGAAGGCCGCCAATCGTGCCTAGTACATAGACCTGGCCATCTGCTGCTTCCTTGGCGAGCCGGACGCCCTCCCTATTAATCCTTGTAGTCTCCCCTTCCAGTCCATAGCGCTTCAGCTTATGATAATTGGCGCCAAATGTATTCGTCTGGATAAGGTCTGCTCCCGCTTCTATGTATTCCTTATGTAAAGCAACGATTCGTTCCGGATTGGTGAGGTTTAATTCCTCATAGCATGTGTCTATCCCAAAGGAATAGAGTAAAGTTCCGCTGGCTCCATCTCCCACAAGGATTTCTCCCTTAAGTCTCTCTAGTAAATTCATGATTTTCTCCTCCCTTGATATGCAGATGGATAACCGATTATAAAGAAAGAGCCTTTCAAAAATGAAAGCCCCTGTTCAGTACGGCACTCATCTTCCAAGCTATGCTTGCTGGATTTAGCACCTTGGACTACACATTCGGTCCAGGTTGCTGAGGTTTCATCGGGCCAGTCCCTCCGCCTCTCTAGATAAGAAAATATTGGATTGTTTATTTAATTTACTACAATTTTTCAGTTATTTCAATTTATTTAGAAAATTATCCCCAAAAAGTTATCCTTCTCAAGCTTTCGGGTAGTTAATGACAGAGGTGATATAAGCATGAAGGAGTTCATTTCAAAACAATTTAAAGAACCAAAGGGATTAGTAGGGAAAGTGGCCGGGAAGGTTATGGCTTATGAAAATGGAGCTTTATACGACTGGACTTTCCAGCAGCTAGGAATCAATAATGGGGATGTGGTGCTTGAGATAGGATTCGGTCCTGGCGAGGGCTTGCATAAGCTTTTGTCTTCTTTCCCAAAATGTGCAGCCGATGGCTATGACCCTTCAGAGGCCATGGTTGAACTTGCTAAAGAAAAAAATGAAGATGCCCTAAAAAGCGGACGACTCCGGATCAGGAAAGGGACTGCCTTTGACGTCCTAGCGGAAAATCAATATGATCGCATATACAGTGTCAATAGCTTCCCGATGTGGGAAGAGAAAGAACAGGCCATTCAACTTCTGCACTCTATTTTAAAAAATGAGGGAACCATATCCATCACTGTTCAGCCGCGGCAAAAGGAAGCTACCGTCAAGGAAGCAATGAGGCTCTCCAATGAAATATCAGCCTACCTGAAACGGGCAGGCTTCCATTCAATCAAAACAGATGAAAAAGAGCTCAAACCATGCACAGCCATTTGCGTGAGCGGAACAAAATAGCGAAACAAAAACGCCTCCTTGCCAAGCTCAGTTAAGAGTGTTGGCAAGGAGGCTTTAAAGCCATTTCTATCTTCTCTTCCTTCTTCCTAAATACTCCACATACTTGAATACCACGGCAGAAATAATCAGCCAGACACCGCCTGCCGCATAACCGGCGAGTACATCGCTCGGATAATGGACACCCAAGTAAATACGGCTGTACCCCATAAGCAGAATCATCATGATACAGACAAAATAGACTGGAATTCGTATTTGCCACTTCTTCGTCATCCGTGTGGCGATAATCATCAAAGCACCATACAGAATGAAAGAGGACATCGAGTGCCCGCTTGGAAAGCTGAATCCATTCTCGACGACAAGCGGATTTAAGGATGGACGCTCGCGTTGAAATGTCCATTTTAAATAACGGTTAACGAAGGCACCGGAGAGAGTGACATAGATGAGAAAGGCTGTGCTCAAATAATTCCGTTTCCAGATAAACCAAATGGAAAACAGGATAACCAGAACCGTATTCCCCTTCACTGACCCAAGGCTCGTCAATAAAACCAAAAGCTTTGTGCTCAAATCATTAATGCTTCCTTGCACCACCTGAATGATTCCCATATCAAAGCGGTACAGACTCTCCCCGTCAATCCCTCTGGCAAGATCAATAAAGAGATAGGTTAATCCAGCCAGCAGGAGGATTGAAATAAGCAATCTCACTGGTTTAAATTGAAATCGTTCATTCAATGGCACGAGCGATCACACACCTTATTTTATTAATATACTACTAGATTGCCCCAACGATTTCCTTTACATGACTGACAAATGCATTATAGGCTTCCACTTCTTCTTCATTTATCTCTTTATCTCCAAACTGGACGGCCATTCGCTGAAGATCAACAGCTATGGTTTGCTTATACTCATAGGTTGCATTTCCAATCAAATCGATCCATGTTTTCTCTGGCATGTCATGAACTTGGCATTTCACCATGCCTCCTGGATTGTACACGTTAAGAAGAACTTCATCCTCCAAAGCCCTCTCCCATTTGGTCACAAGGCTTGAAGCAGACATCGCGGTTCCGCAGGCATTTGTAAACCCAACACCGCGTTCATATGTACGCACAAAAATATCTTTGTCACCCATCACATTAATAAAGCTCACATTTACGCCATCCGGGAACCATTCATTCTCTCCGTTCACATACTTCGCGATTTTCTCCTGCTTGTCAGATGCGAGAACTTCCTTGCTGACAATCGATACAAGATGCGGATTGGGCACGGATAAAGTGGTAAAGATTAGCTCCTCATCCAAGAATGGAAGTCGTTCATGAATGATTTCATCTTTTTCCGTATTCATCGGGAGAGCTTTCGTGGATTTTAGGACAGGAGAGATTTCCACTCTGAATGTTGGAATGTCCTGATAGATTTCCGGCTCCTTCTTCACCGCCAGGTCGGCCTTCATCGTTTCAATGATTAATTCATCTTTACCCAGCTTCTCAGATACATAACGCCCAACACAGCGGAGCCCGTTTCCGCACATAGATGCCTCCGTTCCGTCTGCATTAAATACTCTCATCTTGGCATCTGCTGTACTTGAAGCTTGTACAAATAATATACCATCGGCACCATCTTCACCTGTCCGCTTGCAAACAGCAAGGGAAAGAGCGCTTCGTTCTTCTTCTGTGATGGCCAGTTCCCTGTTCATCTCATCAATTAAATAAAAATCATTACTAGAACCATGCACTTTAATCGCATTAATTTCCATTGCTCCATATCTCCCTTCAAACGTATCCTCCAATTAATCAATCATTTCTCTATTATATGATAAAAGCTAAAGCAATCCATATAATTTTCCCCTATCAATGATTTTGGCCCTGCAAGTAATCCACACAATAACTGAAGGCAATTCGCTTCTCATTCTCTGTAGCCTCAGTAAACGTTAAGACCGGCATATTCGCATCAAGAAACCGCCCGCTGGCATAAGCAGGCATCCAGCCGCTATTACATTCAGCAAACGGACGTTTATTATTCGCTTGAGCGACCTTGAAAGCAGCAGCATGCTCCATTTTCCCTTCATATTGCCTGATGCCGTATTCATTTACCACACCGCTCGTCCTCATCTCTTGCCTATAGACGCCGATCTCTTGCCCGTTTCCATCCATAATGGAAATTGAACCACTCATTCCATGCTTCACCTTATATTCTGCTACCGTATTTCCCTCATTATCAACTAATAGATATCTTCTTGGCATGAACAGAAGCAGTGGTGCCGGCATCATCCACATCCAGGTATTTTTCCGTTTATCCTTCAAGCTCCCAGCGTAAACACCATCACCAGTAAAAAAAAGCAAATGCAGGGTCGGTGAGGGCAAAAAGGCGATGAATAATTGTGTTTCTTCTAAAGGCGAGGTTTGTCTTCGCTCTTCGGTTTCTCGCAAATCACTCCTTTTTAAGAATAGCATTCCAAATCTATTTAAAGACACACATCCCAAAATAAAAAACGGAATAATGCCCAATCCGCTGACCAGGTAATTTCCTTTAGTAAGGAACATAAGCAATCCAAGGCAGCACCCTGAAGCAAGGAAATACATAACCGCCTCCCCTTTATATATCTTAAGGAGATGATCATAATATTCCGATATCGTCATTATCCTTTCACCACCAGCTTGTTTGGCTTTAAGTAACTATCATTCTAGTCTATGTATCTTCTATCAAAATTAGTCATAGAAGTCGTTTTTTAATAGTCTATCTAAATCTTTTTCATTTCTGCAGCCTGCTGACTGCCAGACTGTTGTCAAAAAAGCCTGGGACATAACTTATAAACATTCCTGAAAAACGTACAATATCTAAATAAATCATAACAGTCCTTGTGTCTTATTAATGAGTAAGTCGAAAACAAGTTCGTTCCATTACGCAGGGAGGAAACAGACCCTGCTCAGCTACGTAAGCCAGTGCATACTGGCCTACTTTGGTCAGTGTCAATTATAGCCTGCTTTCAATTGTTCATTCTTCATAAAATCATCTTTCGTATGAGTTACAAGAGCATAAAAACACCCCTAAATCGTTCTTCAACTTAGGGGCGATTCATTTTCTATAGTTCAGATTTTGTCTACAGTCTGACAGGCAGGGAGAAGTTCCTTGCCTGCCGTTCAATTATTTAAAAAACCGAATAACAAACGGTATTTGATAATATTGACCGGTGAACGCTTTCACGGCGCCAACAACGGTAAATACAAGGATATAGATGCTTATTAGCCATGCCAGTATGATGCCGATTCCGATAAACGCCAAAATAAATGCAACGAGCGTATAAATGGTATAACTGATCAAAAAATTAAAGTATTCCTTACAGTGGTAATCGACAAAGTCCGAATCATTCCTCTTAAGAAGCCAAATAACAAGCGGTCCGAATAAGACGAACACAAAGCTGCTTAAATAAACAGCGCCTGCCCAAATTTTATCATTGCTATGTACCATATATATGTCCTCCTCAATTGTTGTCTCATCATTAATTACGTTAGAGTTCCCTATATAGTTTCAAAAATCACATACCAATTACCGGTAGGACATACAATGGTTGTAAAGCGAATCCCAATGCTATAGAAAGGGTGAAAAATATGTTTGCTGAATGGAAGGCCATGATTCTTGGCATTATCCAGGGCTTAACCGAGTTCTTGCCAATCTCAAGTACGGGGCATTTATATATCGGGCGACATTTGTTTGGGTTGGACGAGGCCGGCCTCCTCCTTGATACACTGCTGCATACAGGAACATTAATTGCCTTACTTATTTTTTATTGGCATGAGATCATGAAGCTTCTTCGTAACCCCTTCTCTAAGATGACAGGGTTGTTGATCATTGGGACAGTGCCGGCAGTCATAGCAGGCGTTTTGTTGAATGATTTCTTTGAGGAAATCTCAAAGACCGGCATCACAATCGGGTGGGAATTTCTTGTTACGGGAATCATCCTTTGGTGGGCAGATGTCATGCCAAAGCAATCGAAGGGTATGGAGGATATCACCTATAAAAACGCTCTGTTCATCGGTGTTTTTCAAGCGGCGGCGATTTTCCCCGCCATCTCTCGCTCTGGCTTCACTCTCGCTGCTGGTTTAATGAGCGGACTGAACAGGGAGACAGCAGCCTATTTCTCTTTTCTTCTATCTATCCCAGTCATTTTCGGGGGGATTTTATTTAAGGGGGCGGACCTTTTGAACGGGTCAGTGGAGGCGATTAGTTTCAGGGGGCTGCTCGTGGGGACTTTATGTGCGGCGATATTCGGTTATCTGGCTGTTTCTTGGATGATTAAATACGTCAAAAATCATTCCTTAAAGCCCTTTTCTTTTTATGTCATAACGCTTGGCATTCTGATTCTTTTCCTGCAGGCATTAGGAGTTTTTTAGCCTAATTTTTTTCGGAAAATTACAAATAAAATTTATACGAAAAATGACGAAAAAAAACTATTTGCTTTTTGAAAAATATCTTGTATGATACTTGCAGTAATATAATTTCATAAAGCAAAAATTAGGGAAGGCAAATGGTGCGCCACCAGTAATGGTCCTAGTGGGTTCGATTCCCACCCCGAAATTTTTT
>X410_Impala__coassemble_279_pt1 | contig 10164 bp, 10 predicted proteins | sample X410_Impala__metabat2_high_PE_006 | metagenome-assembled genome bin X410_Impala | reverse complement strand
TGATGCATTGTTCGACCTCAGACATTTTCGTAGAAGGAGCAAATCGCTTGATGACATGGCCATCTCGGTCAATCAGGAATTTTGTGAAATTCCATTTTACTGCTTTTGAACCCATAACACCAGGGGCTTTTTCCGTTAAGTATTTAAATATCGGATGGGCATGCTCTCCTCTGACATCAATCTTGCTGAACATCGGGAAGGTTACACCGTAATTTGTCTTGCAGAATGCTTGAATATCCATATCATCCCCTGGCTCTTGCGCCATAAATTGATTACATGGAAAACCAAGAACTACAAAGCCTTTTTTATTGTATTTTTGGTAGAAACCTTCTAATTCTTTATATTGAGGAGTAAAGCCGCATTTGCTTGCGGTATTGACAATCAGCATGACTTGCCCGCGATACTCACTTAATGAGATATCATGACCTGATATTGATTTAGCCTCCAAATCATAAAGAGTCATCATTACCCACTCCATTCGTCTGGTTTGCGGGCTACATCCCCGCACTTAAAATATGCTGAATCTCCTGCACATACGTAATTAGCAAGGAAATATCTTCTTCATAGATTGGCTTTTCTCTTTCTATTTCAATCGTAACATAGGACCCGTCTCGATTATAACCGATTGGCACATGCTTAAAAACTCGGTAGTGATGCCCTGAATCCCATGTTTGCTTCAAGATATGAATATTCTTAAGCGGGTGCTCTGGGTCAATAAAACGAAACATAAATTTAAGCGTACAGCCAGGGTTCCTTTTCGAAAAAGCAGGCAGTTTCTCTTCAGCAAAGGCTGACAAGGATGCCGATAAAGAAAAGGTACATTCCATATCCTTTTCCTTGTCAGCATCATATCTGACGATAATCTCAAATTTTCGTGACATATGGGCCAAGTCAACGAAGTCATGCCTGTTAATGACAGCAAGTTCACCGTCAAGGTCCAAATCATAAAAAGCCCCTTCTGCCACGACCTTCAAGTTTTCAAATACAGTTGGATCAAACAAGCGATCACTCCCAATACCCCTAAGTATTAACGTGCAGCAAAGCTTCACCTCTCCAACTAGTCATAGACGGGAGGGCAACTCCATATATATTCCAATTCGTTCAATGAACAATCAGCTAAGATAAGCCCCCTTCTTGAAGTCTCCCTTTTGTTCTCGTCAGAAAAGCCCTGCCGCATTTCCATTAACATCTACATCCATTTGCAAGGCTGCAGGTTTTTTCGGCAGACCAGGCATGGTCATCACATCACCAGTCAGGGCGACAATGAAACCAGCCCCGATGGACGGCTTTAATTTTCTGATGTGAATGGTGAATTCTTCAGGGCGTCCAATCTGACTAGGGTCATCTGAAAGGGAATATTGGGTTTTCGCCATACAAACAGGGAGTTTCCCCCATCCTTCTTCCTCAAACTGCATAAGCTGTCTCCTTGCCTCTTTAGAGTATTCAACCCGTTTTGCACCATAGACGATGCGAGTTATCTTGCTGATCTTCTCGCTTATCAGATCATTATTGTTATAGAGCCTTTTGAAGGAGGAAGATGTCTCTTCAATCAGTTTCTCAAGCTTTTGAGCTAAATCTAAGCCGCCAGCTCCACCTTTTTCCCATACCTCTGTCAATGAACAAGTGTATTGATGTTTCTCGCATAGCTGAAGGAATAAGGCAATCTCTTTCTCTGTGTCGCCTGAGAATTTATTCATGGCAATGACAAATGGCAAGCCAAAAGCTGAAATGGTTTCACAGTGCTTCACCAAGTTAGAGAAGCCTTCCTCAATTGCTGCTAAATTCTCTTCTTTCAAATCTTCCGCAGGTACTCCGCCGTGTAGCTTCAAGGCTCTTAGCGTGGCGACGATGACGACGGCATCAGGCTTCAAGTCCCCAGCAGCGGTTTTGATATTCAAGAATTTCTCTCCGCCAAGATCTGCGCCGAAACCTGCCTCTGTCACACAATAATCCCCTAGCTTCAAGGCCATCTTTGTCGCGATGACACTATTGCAGCCATGGGCAATATTCGCAAATGGGCCGCCATGAATGATGGATGGAGTATGCTCAGCTGTCTGCACGAGGTTCGGCTTAAGTGCTTCCTTCAGCAATAATGTCAGGGCTCCTTCAACCTTTAAGTCCGAAACAGATACCGGCTTATCTTCATATGTATATCCAATGATAATCTTTCCTAGTCTTTCTTTAAGATCATCCAGATCCTTCGCCAGGCAAAGAATCGCCATAATTTCTGAAGCAACCGTAATGTCAAAACCATCTTCACGCACAACGCCTTGCTTTGGTCCGCCAAGCCCAATGACTATTTGGCGCAATGCACGGTCATTCATATCGAGTACCCTTTTCCAGATAATTTTCCTTGGGTCAATATTCAGGTCATTCCCTTGATGAAGATGATTGTCTATGAAGGCTGCCAAAGCATTGTTAGCTGTCGTGATGGCATGAATATCTCCTGTAAAGTGAAGATTGATTTCATCCATTGGAAGCACCTGGGCATATCCTCCTCCGGTTGCTCCCCCCTTCACTCCCATAACCGGGCCGAGTGAAGGTTCTCGCATGGCAATGACTGCTTTTTTTCCGAGCTGCGAGAGGGCATCTCCAAGGCCGACAGTGACGGTTGATTTACCTTCTCCTGCTTTGGTCGGGTTTATGGAAGTAACAAGAATCAACCGGCCATCTGGCAGGTCTGCTTTCTTTTTCAAGACATCCAAGGATATCTTTGCCTTATACCTTCCATATGGTTCCCACTCTTCCTCCGTTATGCCAAGCTTCTCAGCAATTTGGTCAATCGGTTTCAATTCCGCTTCCATTGCAATTTCAATATCGGTTTTGAAAACTGTGTTCGATTTCATGGTAGTCCCCCTCTATCTTTCTCCCTCTAGTTTATCAAAAATTATATCAGAGACACAGATTTTATATTTGCCAGCCATTAAAAATATGAATACAATAGTAAATATTGCAAGTAATGATTGAATTTTCCAACTATTATAATCCCGGATTCATATCCGCAACGAAAAGGAGGCTTGCAGCATGCCAATCACCATTCCTAAACTTCTTCCAGCCAAGAGGATTTTAGAGAACGAAAATATCTTCGTGATGGATAATGAACGGGCCATGAGCCAGGATATCCGCCCTCTCAAAATATTGATCCTGAACCTCATGCCTGAAAAAGAGAAAACGGAAACACAGCTTCTCCGCCTGCTTGGAAACACACCCTTGCAGGTAGACATTACCTTTCTCAGAATGCGCACTCATGAGAGCAAACATACATCCGCAACTCACCTGAACCAGTTTTATAAAACACTCCGCGAAATATCTAACACGCGCTATGACGGGATGATCATTACGGGGGCACCCGTCGAAAAGATGGAATTCGAGGAAGTGAACTACTGGCAGGAGCTGCAGGAAATCATGGACTGGACAAAGGACCATGTCACCTCAACCATGCATATATGCTGGGGGGCCCAAGCCGCCCTCTACCACCATTTTGGTATCAGAAAGCAATTATTGACGAAGAAATGTACAGGCATATACAGCCATCGTGTCCTAAAACCCCACGATCAGCTGGTCAGAGGGTTTGATGATATCTTTTACGCTCCTCACTCTCGTTATACGGATGTGGAGGCAGAAGAAATCCGGCAACACGAGGATTTAATCATTCTTGCCGAATCCGATCAAGCAGGTTTATTTCTCATCTCATCAAAAGACGGCAAGCAAATCATGGTCACCGGCCATCCTGAATATGAGCTATCCACCTTAGCACAGGAATATGAGCGTGACTTGACGAAAGGCTCGAATGCACCAATTCCGGAGAACTACTTCCCGAATAATAACCCGGCGGAAAACCCATTACATACATGGAAGAGCCATGCCAGCCTGCTATTTTCAAACTGGCTGAACTACTATGTCTATCAAGCGACACCATATGACTGGACGTAAGTTAATTCTGCTATAATGCACGGACAGCTTCATCATCAATAAATTGTTTTATAATATTCTATTTATTTTCACAATTCATTTTGACACTCTCTATTTAAATATTGTATATTGTTATTGTCATTACCTTCTTTACGGTTTTGATAATATGTTCTTGGCTCAGACAGAGCCACAGTTTTAGGAGGAATAACGAAATGCAAACTGGTAAAGTAAAATGGTTTAACAATGAAAAAGGCTTTGGATTCATCGAAGTTGAAGGCGGAGACGATGTATTCGTACACTTTTCTGCTATCCAAGGCGAAGGCTACAAATCCTTGAACGAAGGCGAAGAAGTCACATTCGAAATCGTCGATGGAGAAAGAGGACCACAAGCAGCAAACGTTCAAAAAGGACAATACTAATCCACTAACAAACAGCCGCCATATTCCTATATGGCGGCTTTTCTAATCCTCATTCAATTGACTGCCTATCCTCTTAAGCTGCTCTCCAACTGTACATTTTGTAATACAAAAACGGTGGGCATGCCTTCTTCCTTGCTCAGTGACCAGCTGCTTATGCAAAAAGCAGCCATGGCAGTACGTATTCAACAAATGATCGACTTGCCTGAACGTGTGCTTCTTATGCCCTCTCTCCCTCATCATCTCATCCTCCAGCCGGCATTTCCATTTGACTGTTAATAAAGGTTCCCTGCAATGCTTGCTGTGCGAGCCTATGTGCCTCCTCATTCGCTTTACGATTGACGGGCTGGACTTTAAATTCAAGCCCAAGTTCTTTGAGCTTATTCTCAATCCGGTCAAGCCATCTGTTAAGTGCCTCATCAAAGCAAGGCCACTCTCCTGACAGCTGATTAAGCACGACCTGTGAATCGCCCTTGATAATGATTCTCTGATGCTTAGCCCCAATCTCCTCTAATCTAAGGCAAGCAGCATAAAGGGCACAATACTCCGCCTCATTATTGTCTTCAATTAAATCGAAGCGTTCATTGTACCGAGCACGGAGACTCTTCCCGTTTTGTTTGAAATATACGACGGCACCAGCCCCTGCTGCCGTTTCACCCGGAACATGGCTTCCATCGAAAAAAACCACACAATCATGAGGTTCTTCCTTGACCTTCTCGTTTAGCTTCAAGAACTGTTTCTTTGTCCATTCCTGGCCAATTTCATCTATGAACAAAATCTCCTTTGCCCGCCCAAGCTTCTCCAAATCCCCAGCAATTTGAATGGCAATCTCTCCATCCATTTCTTCGGAGGTGAATGGAACGTTTGGCAGCTTCGATTTTGTATACACCCATTTTAATGTAACCTTCATGGAGGTCTCCTTTCGAATAAACTGTTCAGCTCTTAACTTCTTATATGCCAAAAAGGCATCACTCATACTTAAGGTAACCCTTTTTTCAATCGGGTATAACTATAGACTTTTTCCTTGAACTAAGATACTTTTTATCTAGAAGCTCTATCCCGCTATCTGTCATAGAGCAATATGGAAAAGGATGTTTTATATATGATTGAAGTATATATTGACGGGGCCTCTAAAGGCAATCCCGGATTAAGCGGTGCCGGGATTTTCATTAAGTCAGGCGAGGGTCAGGAACGTTATTCTATTCCCCTTGGCGTTCATGATAATCATGCGGCAGAATATTTAGCATTGATACACGCTCTGCGAATTTGTCAGGAAAAAGGGTATGAAGATATCATTTCAGTCCGAACCGATTCAAAGCATGTTGCAGACGCAGTTGAAAAGGAATTCGTCAAGAAAGAGCCTTACCGCTCCCTTCTAGCTGAAGCACTGGAATTAGCTTCAGCATTTCCGCTGTTTTTCATCAAGTGGATACCCGAGTCCCAGAACAAAACAGCCGATCAGCTTTCGCGGGAGGCAATCCGCAAAAACGCCTAAATAGGAAATGGCCCAGATTCTCCTTGAACCTGGGCCATTATATTAAGAAACCTGTATTCCGTATTCCTCCATCAAATAATAAGCTTCTTTTCTGGAAGAGACCTGATTATTCATAAACGTTTCAAGCAATGACACATAAAATCCCCCGTCAAAGCGCCTTTGCGCCTTGAGAGTATATTCTATGGCAATATTGGCGAGCCAGTCTGGAGCCGAAGTCATCTCTTTTCCAAAATAGATAAAACCAATTTCTTCTTCTCCAAGCTTGAATCCTTTCGAAGACAATCTGCATATGTATTCTTCTAGATTATTCATGACCCCAGAAACACACTCCTTCATGTCAATACATGATAATTGTAAAACATTTTCGGGTTGTTGGGTATAGTTTTTTGTCGAATTATCTGAAAAGCGCATAGTGAAAGGCAGCCATTAACCGGCTGCCTTTCGCCATTTAACTAGTCCGGATATTCAATTCCAAGTTTTCAAGCTCCGCCTTCAATCGATCATGATTTGGGTCATACATTAATTCTTCATGTGTCCAAGTAGAAAATTCCTCAATATCACAGATGATTTGTGCAAGTTCCTTGCTAATAAAGGCGGATTCCCTGCCTGCATGCAATTTCTTTCGGCAACGGTTGAACTTCGGATCAAGCTCCTCTAACTGCTCATATATCCCTTCAAGCGTTTCATAGTGCTGGATTAGCGGGAGAGCTGTTTTCTCTCCAATTCCCGGACAGCCTGGAATATTGTCGCTCGAATCCCCAAGCAAGGCCTTAACATCCACCCATTGCGCCGAGTCAATGCCATAGTCCATGCGGAATTGGTCAATCGTGTAATGTATCTCCCCAGCTTTGCCAGCAATGATTTGAGTCGTCCGCTCGTTCAATAATTGGAAGAGGTCTCTGTCATTGCTATAAATATAGCAGTTCCCAAGCTCATTTGAGCTCCATAAGGTTGAAATCGTTCCAATTACATCATCTGCCTCATAAGAAGGTACGGACAGCTGTTTGACGCCTGCCTTATCCAGAATGTCTGTAAGCACTTCATATTGCATAATCAATGGTGCCGGCAATTCCCCTCTAGTCGCTTTGTAGAAATCATACTTCTGGCGCCGAGAGGATTCTTCCCTCTTCACATCCCAGGCAACAGCAAGATGGGTGACCTCATTAGTCCTTACCAAGGCGAACATCTTTTGAAAAAACACACGAAGTGCATTCGTATAAATACCCTTGCTGCTTTTATACAGCTGATCTTCTGTCTTCCCGTAGGCTGTCGCAAAATAGCCTCGGCTCAACAAATTGAAGCCGTCGATTAATAATAAATTCCGATTCTCTTGCATCATCTTATATCCCCTGTTCTCTATTCGTTCTAAATCCACCATGATTATTCCATTTTAGCATAGGAACTCATCACCTGCGCCAAATAAAAATTGGCAGCGGCGGTTTGTCATTTTGTGTCTACAGGGTTTTCATCATAAGATATCCAATCACTGAAGCTACCGGCATAGACTTTCACATCTTGAAAACCAGCCTGCTTGAGTGCGATGTAATTCACGCAGGCAGTAATGCCAGAGCCGCAATAAACGGTAATCGGTGTTTTAGGATTAATTTCTTGGAAACGGGATACAAGCTGATTCTCCTTTAGATAATGCCCATCAGCCAGATTGCCCATCCATTCATAATTGAGCGCATTTGGAATATGGCCGCATTTCGTATCAATCGGTTCATAGAGACCTTTAAAGCGCGCCTCCTCCCGCGAATCGATCAGCAGCCCTTTCCCTTGGCCAATGGATAATTCCTTTACCTCTTCATAGGAAGCCAATATATCCTTATTTCCAGCCGGTCTATAGGCTGAACATTTGACAACTGGCTCATCAGAGGTTAGGGAATACCCATGCTCTTTCCATGCTTTTAATCCGCCATTCAGGACATATACCTGCTCATACCCGTAAAGCTGGCTCAGCCAAAGGAAGCGGGCCGCAAAAGACCCCTCCCCTCCATCATAGGCAATGAGTATCGTATCCTGGTCCACTCCTGAATTTTGCATAAAACGGATGAAAGCTTCTTTGGAAGGAATCGGATGTCTGCCGCCATGCTCACCGACTTCAGAGGATAGGTCCTTGCCAATATCAGCATAAACAGCTGAAGGGATATGCTCCTTCTGATATCGTTCTCTGCCTTTATCCTCATTAGACAAATCATATTGGCAATCCACCACCAGGACATGTTCATCTGACAAATGACGGTTAAGCCATTCAGCTTCTCGTATAAGTGTCAAACTGTTTATCCTCCTCTCCTGACTTCAATAAGCAGCTTAGATGTTCAGCGGCCTTTTCGTATACAGCCGGGGTTGCCTGCTCTTCCAATGTTTGCTTAAGACCAACCACTACCTCATTTCCGTCCCTAAGCATCGACTCGGTCAATTGCCCTCCTAGAGCTTGGACCCTATCTATCACATATTCCATCAGCCTTATCTGCTGTTGCTCATAGTACTCATTGATCTTCCGCTCTAACTTGGCATAGATGGATTGCTCCATTTGCTTTCGTCCGTCTTTCTCGAAGAATGCATTCGTCCCCTTGAATTTTTTTAATTCATCCTTAAATTCCGCCGCATTTACATTCTCCAATGGCGGCTCTTGTTCGAATTCCTCTTGGATGGTCAATGCCGGCTCACTGAATGCCCAGTCTCTCTGAATGGCTTGGGCCGATTCGACAAGCCGGACATAAGACTCACGCATCATCTTCTCGACCGCCACTTCCAAACGAAGTGCGGCAGCCTGCCATTCATTTGTGATGACTAATTTCATATCATCCAGCAAGAGATTCATGCTGTTAACGAGTGTTTGCTTCTCATTTGTAATACGGCCCGGGTGGAAATACTCTTTAAAAACACTCGGGAAATTAAGCCTTAAACGCTGTTGGCTATAATGCAGCAGCTCCTTAGCCTCCTGTTTTGCCCGTTCTCCTTCATGGTCAAATCCTTTCTCAAGAAGAAGGGTGCGAATCTCTTTCCAGTTGCGCTCAAGCGATTCTTTTCTTTCCCGTTTCTTCTCCTCACTCTCACTTGCCAATTCCACGGAGCGGCATAACAGCCGGTAGGCTTTGTGCAATTCTGACCAGCTCGAAGCCAGGAGCAAGGATTTCAAATCATGGTCGATGAATTGATGGAAAGCTTCCTCAAATTCATTAAACAAATGAATATACTGTTTGGCATTCTGATCCTCCGAGCCGGTACGAACCTGAAGTGCAGAACGGCTGGAGATCGGGAAAATACGCGGATTTCTGATGCCGGATTCCCGCAGCTGAGAATCCAAATATTCTACTACCAGCTCCCGCTCTTGCTCATCAGCAGCAAGATCGGCCGCATTTAAGAGAAAGAACATCTTATCTCGGCTGAAGGAATCCTTCACGCGTCCGAGCTGGTCAAGGAAAGTCCTGTCCGCCCTTGAAAATGGATGATTGTAATACGTAATAAAGCAAATCGCATCCGAATGCTTAATATAATTGAAGGAGGTTCCTGTATGCCGTGCATTGATAGAGTCTGCACCTGGCGTATCAACAAGAATGACACCTTTTCTCGTAAGCTCGCAATCATAATAAAGATCAATCTTCTCTATGAAACAGGATTTCGATTCATCAGTCGCATAGGCGGCAAATTCCTCTAAATTAACAGTAAAGACTTCACCGAGATGATCCTTGAAATCGTCTATGCCGTTTACGAATGCTTCGAGAAAGGAGGCCCGAAGACCGAGTGCTTCCTTTTTCTTCGCCAAAAGAGATTTGGCCTGCCGTTTAGCAAGCTCTAAGTCCTGTACTTTTAGCCCTTCATCAGTCCAAAGGCCGTTTAAATCATCAATCAGCATCTTTTCGGTCTTGGCAAAGATGACCGCTGTCCCATTCCCGTGTTCATGCGAAGGAGGGAGTATGCGATTGATGACAGCCGTGGTTGGATTTGGTGAGACAGGCAGCAGATTAGATCCTAAAAGAGCATTAGCGAAGGAAGATTTGCCTGCGCTAAACGCGCCGAATAAAGCCAGGGTATATGTCTGGTTTTGGAAGCTTTCCGAACGAGCGCTCAATTCTCTCGCTTGCTTTTGGAAGCCGGGAACTTCGCCCAAGATCTTTGATGCCTTGATGAGCCGAGACATAATCACTTCTGCCGGAGGAATGCCTGACTCATTCTTTTCTGCCAGGTCTTCAACAGTCTCTTTGGAAATTGGCTCCGGCTGGTTCAGATTTTCTGCTTCTTTCGGTATAATAACCTCCAGCTCTTCATCTGGTTTGATGAACGCTTCAAGCTCATTGAATGTAAATCTTGGCCGCTTGCTTGTTTCTTTCTTGACAC
>X410_Impala__coassemble_277_pt1 | contig 10219 bp, 10 predicted proteins | sample X410_Impala__metabat2_high_PE_006 | metagenome-assembled genome bin X410_Impala | reverse complement strand
GGTTTATCCTCCCCAGATGTTTATCCTTATATAGCTAATCCATCACTTACAATAATCCGACCCATTGCCAGTATGTCATACTGAACAAGATAATAAGCAGGTATCCAATCAGCGTGATTGGTATCCCTGATTTCAATAAATCTTTAGAACTGAAGGCACCTGTTCCATAAGCAAGCATGTTTTGCGGCGCACTTACCGGCAGAAGGAATCCGAAGCTGATGACGAACTGCTGAATCAGCACGAGCCCTGGACCGCTGAAATCGGTCGCACCCATACTAATTACAAGCGCGATGACGATTGGTATAAACGCAGATGATAAGCTTGTTGCACTCGCAAAGCCTAAGTGAATCAATATATTAAAGAGTGATAAAACCATGATGATACCGATTAGAGGCATATCTGATAAGCCCATCGCCTCTAGCGTATTCAAGGATAACCACTCAGCCCCTTTCGTACTTAGGAGGACTGACCCCATAGAAACCCCGACCGCGAACACGATCAGCGTGCCCCAAGGAATCTTTCCTTCAACCTCTTTCCACGTGTATACACCAACACCAGGCAGCAGCATGATGGCGACTGCGATAAATGTTACGCTCGTTGAATCAAACGGATGAAGGACCCCCTCTGTTGCCCAGGCGATCAATAGCAATACAGAGATGGTGACCAATTTCATTTCTTTTTTTGACATTTTGCCAAGCTCGTTAAGCTGTGCCTTAATCAATCCTTTACTGTCCTTCAAATCATCCATTTCAGGCTTGATCAGCCGGGTCATGACAAAGTACAGTACAACCGACATGAGGATGGACCATGGCGCAGCATAGATAAACCATTTCCCCCATGTAATATCAAAGCCAAATGCCTCTCCCATAAACCCTAAAGCCACCATGTTTTGGGCGGCTGCCGTTTTAATCCCAATATTCCAGATGGAAATAGACTGTACGGCTGTTATCATTAGTAAGGCTGATAGCTTACTGCTTTTCGCCAATGACAGGGCAGCCACAATCCCAAGCAGAATCGGCACCAAAGTTCCTGCCCGTGCTGTTGCGCTTGGTACAAAGAAGGCAAGCACAATGCTGACAAGTATGGTTCCTATGACAAGGCTGCTCGCTTTCGTTCCAACCTTTGACATGATATATAAAGCAATCCGTTTATGAAGCCCGGTAATTTCCATTGCCACCGCCAGGAACGAAGCACCGGCAACTAGTCCAACTGCTGAATTGCTGAAGCCCCCTAAAGCAAGCTGCAAGGCTCCTTTTGTTGTATAAGGCACTGACGGGTCCTCCACCGTCGGAGCAAGTCCGATAAAGATGGTAATCAATCCAATGATAGCGGCGGCGCTAACTGGATAAGTGACAGCTTCCGTGATCCATAGAATAACTGCAAAGGCAAGGATGGCTAAAGCTCTTTGTCCTGCCACCGGAAGTCCTTCAGGAGTTGGTAGAAGAATAATGATAAGAAAGACGACTATTGCTGTAATCATAGAGATTATTTTTTTCTTTTGCATGTTCAATCCCTCCCCTTTATATCTTTATCTTAGTATAAAAATCATTAATGTAAGCGCTTTACTAAATTACTTATCACTTACATTACTTACATAATAGGACCGGATTTCGGCAATCTGATTTTCTTCAGTTTAAGAATGGGGATGGCTGATAAATAGTGAGGATGAGGTTATGGAAGAGAAGCAGAAAAGGCGTTGTGAAACATGAATAGACTATTTTTCAATAAACCTTTCGTCCCTATAATGGAATATTAAACTTCCCGGATATGTCTTATCACTGCGCACCGTAGATGCCCCAATAGCAACATGGGCAAAGGTATATAAATACATTAAATTTACCTCATATGTTAAAATCAGGATGTTGACATCAGTATCCATTTAAAAACGGGAGCGATGGGGATAATTCATCTACACAAAGGGGGGACAAAAAGTGAACAGTCCAGTAGGCAGGAAAATACGAACAGAAAAAGTCGTAAGAGCGCTAGGTATACCCGTGAATAAGAATTTACCGCCACTACATAAAGATGAGGAACATGAGATAAGAACAATTGAAGCAATCATTGATCGGGCTATTGCCAATACCATTGTTTCTGCCAAAGGCAGCGGGGCGCCTGATGAAATCATTGATGAGTTAATTGACCGCTACTATAGAGAAGGGCTTTTCACTCCATATGAGTTAGAGTTTCTTGAGAATGAAGACCCTGAGCAGGATGAACTAAACACCTATTCTTGGAGAATTGAATGCAATTCTGCCCTTTTATGGGCTGTCAGCTTAGTCCGCGATTTGCCATTTCCAAATGATTTATCAGATGTACAGAAGCTCTACGACCTTATCCTCCAATCCGAACGAGAAGAGCTCCTTCAACAAGCACAATTTAGGGATTATCATGTATTAATGGATGAATTGGACTTATATTACCGCCTTCATTGGGCACTTGTTGAAACACGCCTCCACAACCAAGAGCTTGCCGTTAGCATTAATCCTGGTGTTGTTTATGAACGACGATATGGATTGACGTGGCTATTGAATCTTGCTGGAGAGGAATGGGAAGAGATTACAATGGATACTTAACGTTAATAACGAAAGAAGAGGCACCGCTCCATGTCGGTACCTCTTCTTTCGTTATTTCTGTATATCTTCTGCGTATTGATTGATCGCCTTTGGCTTCAGGTTTAGAACCCTCATACGAAAGCCGCTCTCTGGATATGTCGGTATTCTGACCATGCTATAGGTGAGGTCTTGATCACAAACCTCATATTCAAGCTCCTTGGCCAATAACTCTACGAAGACTTGTATTACCTTCACAGTTGCCCATTCTCCTGCACAGCGATGACCTTTATTATAGTCACCGCCCCCTTGAGGGATAAAATCGAACGGACTCTTCTTCCAATTCTTAAAGCGGTCAGGATTAAACTCATCCGGCTTCTCCCACAGATCAGGGTGGTGATTCGTTCCATACAAATCAAGCAAGACGAGGGTCCCTTTCTTGAAGGCATACCCTTCCCAAAGGAAATCAGCTCGCACCCTCGCTCCAAGCATGGGGGCGAACGGGTAATAACGTCTTATTTCCTGAACAACCATCTTACTATAGGTTCTATCATCCTCTCTCAGCCGCTCTCTGACAGAAGGATGCTCATGCAGGGCCAATGCGCCAAACACGATGAAGTAGGCAATGGCCACCGTCGGACGAATAATATTAATGACCTCAACAGCAGCCACCTCGGGTTCTAATAGCTCACCGTCTAATTGAGCATGATGCGCCATTATGGACAAAGCAGTATCTTCAGCTGGAGAAAGACGTCCATCACGGACTTGGCGAATTAAGTCAGCGACCCATTTCTCGGCTTGCTTCCGTGCTTTTCTGCCACGTTGATAACGCGGTCCTACTCCCCCAATGGAATCCACCAGGTCAAACAATTGTTGTGCCCGTTCTCTCGTCTCATCCTCATAGAGAGGTACACCCGCCCATTCACAGGCAATCCGGCAAAGCGTCACCTTTGCCTCCTCAAGCAGGACAATCTCCTGTTCCTTTGTCCAATTTCCGGCAGCAGCCCGCCACTCCCTTTTTGTTATCTCCTCCAGCCTGTCTAAGCTCTCATGGGTCATGAATGACATGAACATACCCTTACGATGCTTATGCTCCTCATCGTCCAGCACCTGAACACCATGCTCACCAAACAGCGCTTTCTGAATCCGTTTCGGGATGGCTGATTTACGCATGAAGCGTCCTTCATCATAAAAGGCGCGTGCGGCTTCCTCTCCGCTTATGCAGATTACCTTCTGACCAAGCAGTCTTGTCTGAACAATATTCGAATTCTCCCGATATGTCCGGTTAGGCAAGTAATTATATCCTTCTGCCAGCAAGGCGAATGTTTGATCAATGGTCCTCTCTTTCGGGATTTCCTTTCCCTTGAACATCCATACCAACTCCCATCTGTCCGTACCCGCTATTTACGATTAGGATACCCCTTTGCGCGGACCTGGTAAACATGCCCTTGAACAAGCAGAAATCAAAAAAGAAGCAAGCCACTTTTCCCCCTCCAAATGGTTTGCTTCTTTTAAATTCTGAAAATTATTTACGGCGAATCTTCTTCATTTCATCGGCGACAAATTGAACATTCGGGCCAATAATGACTTGAATACTTTCCGCACCAGTCACATGAACACCAGCAACCCCTGTCGCCTTAATTTTTTGCTGATCGACCGCATCTATATTCTTGACCTCAAGCCGCAGCCTTGTTGCACAGTTATCAATGGAGGTCACATTTTCATCTCCGCCAAGAGCAGCGTAAATCTCCTCTGCTTGCGCAGCATACTTCAAGTTCCCTGCAGATCCATTTTCAGAGATTGCTGCACCTTCTTCAATTTCCTCTCCGCGGCCCGGTGTTTTCAAATCAAATTTCACAATGATAAAACGGAAGAGGAAGTAGTAAATGACCGCAAATATAAGACCTTGCACAAGCAGCATGTATGGCTTGTTGGCAAGGGCAAGATTGTAGCTCAAGAAATAATCAATGAACCCTGCACTAAAGGTAAATCCAGCTGTCCAATTGAAGGCAGCAGCGATAGCTAAGGATAAGCCCGTCAATACAGCATGGACCAAATACAGCATTGGCGCAAGGAACATGAAGGCAAACTCAATTGGCTCTGTCACCCCAGTCAGAATCGCCGCAAAACCAGCTGCCAGCATAAGAGAGCCGACCTGCTTCTTGTATTTTGTCTTTGCCGTATGGTACATCGCAAGACCAGCAGCAGGAAGGCCAAACATCATGATTGGAAAGAAGCCGGCTTGATACATACCCGTAACGCCCTTCTCGCCTGTCCCTGACCAAAAGTTTGAGATATCATTGATTCCAGCCACATCAAACCAGAATACCGCATTTAAGGCATGATGCAGTCCGGTTGGAATTAATAAGCGGTTAAAGAACCCATAAAGCCCCGCCCCTAAAGCTCCAAGTCCGCTAATCCATTCCCCGAATTGAATCAATACAGAGTAAACCGGCGGCCAGATCAGCAAGAGGATAAGTGAGAGAATCAACATAACCAAGGAGGTCATGATTGGGACTAAACGTTTCCCGCTAAAGAAAGCAAGTGCATCCGGAAGCCTCACATGACTGAATTTGTTATACATCATGGCTGCGACAAGTCCGCATAGGATACCGACAAAGGCATTCTCAATTTTCCCGAAAGCGGCATTTACACTATCCGCATCCACTCCTTGAAGCATGGCCACAGAATTACTGCCCAGTAAAGTCGTTACGACCAAGTAGGCCACAAGCCCGCTAAGCGCAGCTGAACCATCTCGGTCCTTTGACATCCCGAGTGCTACACCAAGGGCAAAAAGAATGGGAATATGGTCAATGATTGATTTCCCCGCCATGATCAGAAAAGCTGCAACAGAGCTCCCAGCTCCCCAGCCATTTGGATCAATCCAATACCCTATCCCGAGCAAAACGGCGGCAGCTGGCAAGACAGCAACCGGAAGCATCAACGAGCTGCCTAGCCTTTGAAAAAACTTTCGCATCATCATCCCTCCTATTTTTTTCTAAATGTCCTTTCACTCATAAGTGCCGATGATCAATAAATAAAACAGAATAAATGCTTTTAACATGGACCTGCTGCCCCGCTCTTAAAGAAACCCTCGGCAAACCATTCTCCCTTCACCGCCTCCTGAATGAATTTAACTCTTCACTGTAATGCTATGCGGGAATGAAAAGTTCATTCTCACGACCTCGAATAAGCCCAGAAACAAAAAAAGACAAGGCATACGAAATTTCTGCCTTGTCCTGCATTTAATTGTTATCCTTTCGTTATTCCTCGGCCGCTGCCTCCTGCCTAATGAACCGCGACTTAGACGAACGGCGGCAAAAGCGCTCATAAAATGCCTCCGCCTCTTCTTTTGATAGATCCATCAAAAGCGTTAGCTGAAAAGGCTTCGCCCGATTATAAAATTGAATGGTTGTGACTCCGAACTTTCTTTGCAGCATGGAATGGCTGACTTCAATCTGCTGCAGATTCCGCCACTTCGTATGAATTGTCCTTGTGTATAATCCTCCCTCTCGCACTTGTATATAATCCTCTTCCCTCAAATAGCTCGTGAACGAATAGTCAATTACACGGAAGATAACCTCAACTAAAAGGATAATCGCTGCCGCATAAAGCCATTCCCGCTTTACAATGAATAAGATGATGATGGCAGCCACTGTAAAATAGTATGGCCTGATTAGCCTCAGCCAAAGGACCTTCTTCGGCAAGCGATGCATATTTTCAACGATATGATAGTCAGGCAATAATTGATTCACTAACTGATAGGCTTTCTTTTTATTCATGAATGGGTAAAGAGAATTGACCTCTGTCTCATTTCCGAGTATTTCCTGTCCAGCACTGACAAGTTTGATTTCCACCATGCCAAATATCCTTTTCAGCAGAGACTGCTGGATTTTGATAGCCTGTACTCGCTGCTTCTGGATGGAGTAGGCATTTGTCGTGAAAACGCCTCTTGTGATATAAATACGGTCTGAATCAGCTGAGATGACAAAGTTCCCGTATTTAAACAGGGTTTGCAAGTATCCCACGGTAAAGGCAGCAGCTACTGTCACCAAAAGTAAAGGGATCCAAATCCAGATATTTCGTTCGAAATAATTCAACACCTGTTTAGAGGTTTCTTCGATATTCAGCCATTCATCGAGCTGGAAATAGCCGGTGAGCAAGAGCGGAAAAAGCGCCAGAAAGCTAAACGAGGTGAACGCCGCCTTTATCGTATCCTTATTCGTCGATTCAAAATAGACAACCCGCTCTTCCTCATGCTGCGCATCGACTTCTATCTTTCTTTCCTTCTTTAGCAGACTCTCAAGAATACGTGCCTCTTCCTGTATAGAAATCGCCGGGAAAGATATAGTTGCGTCTTTATCGCTCGTTCCAGTCTCGAGCTTTAATGAAGTAATCCCCAAAAGCTGATGCAGGAAATTCGCTTTCGAATGATGGTCCTGAATGCGTTCAAATGGTATATTACGCTGATTTTTGATAAAGACCCCCTCTCTAAAAATGAAGGCCTCCTTCGTAATCTCATACGTTTCTATATACCATTTCAGCAGGCTGTAGATTATATATCCAAAGAATAACGCAATCAGCGCATACCTTCCCCAAACAATCCACTTGGAGGTCGAGCCGATATTGATGACAAACAGGATAATGATCAGAAAGAAATTCTCTTTTATAAATGAAGCAATATTAAAAAGAATAATAGCTGGATGATACCGTTTCTTCTCGTTCATCAGGCCTCTTCAACCCCATTCTCCCCATCAAGCTTAACCTTTGCATAAGTCGAAATCTGTTCTCTTAATGCATAGGCTTCATCACGATGTATGGCTGGAATTGTATGATCCGAGGTAGTTGTGCCAATTTCAACATTAAAAAGTCCATATTTTCGCAGGAATGGTCCTTGGCTTGTTGAAACATATTCTACCTTTGCCATTGGTATCACGATATGCCTTACCTTAAAACGGCCATATTTCAGCTGCGCAAATTGCTCATCAATTTCATACCGCCATGTCTTCTGCAAATAATACGGTTTAATGCCCACGGCCCAAATGGCCGCTGCCAATAGCATCATGAAGCCAATTGTAAGAATGGCTGCAATCCATGTTTTCCAATCAAAATAGTACGCTGCATATAGGACTGCTCCTGCGAGAACTAAAGTAATTCCATAACCTAGCAGATTACTAATTCGCCATACTCGTACACTGTCAGCAGATATCCTTTTAGTAGGTTCTTTTATTTTTAAATACATTTCCTTCCCCCTCTCATACTCTCTATTATGAATATTCTCTCACAATTGGCAGTGACAATAAATAGAAGATTGGCAAATCTCAGCCAGCAGACGACAGCTTTCTATTTCCCAAGAAATAAGTCGAAACCGCTCTAAACATCTTCCAAAATGAATGATAGAGAAAAAGGAAGAATCTATCTATTTACAGCCGTAATTCTGTCGCAAATAATTATAGAGACAAGCCTAATCCCAATTTTCAAGGAGGCATAACAGATGGCTAAGATTACTGGAAAATCAGCATATAACAACAAAGAAAAATACACAGAACCATGCTCTTCTCATTCTAAAGATTTCCTTATTGGCGGATTGATCGGCGGCATGATAGGCGCAGCTGCCGCACTTCTATTGGCGCCAAAGAGCGGAAAAGAGCTCCGCAGTGACCTTGCGTCGACTGAAGGCGGCCAATACATTTGCCAAAAGGCCAATGAGCTGAAACAAAGCGTTGCTCAAAAGAGTGAAGAGCTTACGGAACAATATAAAGAGGTGACTACAGAAATCTCTGAAAAAGTGGCTGAACAATACTCTTTAATCTGCGAAAACATTAATGCTCTCAAACAAACGTTAATCGATGCTCAAGCTGAAGTCATAGAGGAAATCGAGGAAGAGCTTAAGGAAGAAAAAGAGGACAAGCAATAAACCTTAAAGGCAGGAGAACATTCTCCTGCCTTTTCTTGAATAAACAAAGCAGCAGGCTCTCGCCTGCTGCTGATTTATCAGCCTATGTTCCTTGTAGGGACAAATGATTCTTTATATGTCTCTTCCCATAAATCAATACGGCTCTGAACGTGAATTTCATCACGTAAGCTTGTATAATGTTTCTCCATTTTCTTGGTAATTCTCTCACGCCAGAAATTCTTGAATCCTGGTTGAATCATCATAGAATGAGCAATTTTAAGACCATCTTTATCTTCACCGAAAACAACCAATACTTGGCAATCTTCATAAGAATGATTTTCTTTTCCTAATAACTCATCCAGCATTTCAACTGTTACGACCTTGTTCAGGCGCTCTTGTTCAGCTGGATCTGGATGATGAAGCGTATTCGGGCAAATATGCGCTACCTTTCCGCTTTCTCCTACGACTACACGGACATAACCTAATGTTTTTTCTTTGTTTGGCATTACAGACCCCTGCTTTCTTGATGGTTATATATCTATTATATTTTTCACAATTCTGCATAATCAATCCTTAAAAAATGCCAATTATCAATCTAAATAGATAAAAAGGACAATTCTGATACTACGGAGAACAGTATTAGGGTAAAGAGGGATAAAGGAATACGAATTATTGGAGGGATAGGCTTGTTAGGTAAATTGGAACTGCTAGTTGATGAGAAGGCCATACTAGGGGAAGGACCTACATGGGATGATAGAAGACAGGTCCTTTATTGGCTGGATATCAAGGGAAGGAAATTACATATATATGATTATACAAAAGAAACCAATCGAACGATTAAACTCGATCAAATGCCCGGAACCATTGTCCCAAGGAAATCTGGCGGAACGGTCATCGCCCTGCAGGACGGCTTTTTCTTCCTTGATCTTGAAACGGAGCAGCTGGAACCAATCGCTGACCCGGAAAGCCATTTGCCGGATAACCGCTTCAATGATGGGAAATGTGACCCAAAGGGACGCTTCTGGGCCGGCTCTATCCATCTGGAGGGGAAGGAACATACATGTGCCCTTTACTGCCTGGACACGAACCTCGAGGTGGAAAAGAAAATCAGCGAGGTGACAAACTCAAATGGGCTCGCATGGTCACCAGATGAGACCACCTTTTATTATATCGATACGCCAACCTTGAAAGTCTGTGCCTATGATTATGACGCCGAAACAGGAACTATCACGAACCCTCGTGTTATTATCCAGTTTCCAGAAGATGAAGGATTCCCAGACGGAATGACCATTGATGAGGAAGGCATGCTCTGGATTGCCCATTATAGCGGATCAAAGGTATCACGATGGGACCCAAACAGCGGCCGTCAGCTTTCTTCCATATCCGTGCCGGCCAAGCATGTTACCTCCTGCACCTTTGGAGGCCCTGATTTGGATGAACTTTATATCACAACAGCCAGGGGCGATGACACGGATATGAATGAATTTCCGCATGCCGGCGGACTTTTCCGTATCAAGACAGAGGTAAAAGGAATGCCAGCATTTCGGTTTAATGGCTGAATGCTTGATGAAGAGAACAGAAGCTTTTTGCTTCTGTTTTTTATGCATTTCAGACAAGAAAAGAGGCCTATTCGAATAAGCCCTAATTAAAATTACGGCTTGAAACCAATAGACCCGCATTTTCATACTATATCTGCAAGACGAAATCACGTATTCTTTTTTGTCCTTTTCGGCAAATCTGGTGCCTTTCGGAATGTATCGACAATATGCATAAT
>X410_Impala__coassemble_276_pt1 | contig 10252 bp, 9 predicted proteins | sample X410_Impala__metabat2_high_PE_006 | metagenome-assembled genome bin X410_Impala | reverse complement strand
TATATTTAACAGAGCCAAATCAATAAGTTCAAAATGACAGACTGTTTTGAATTAAAATGAAACAATGATTGACAGATGCGAAATCAAACCTGCATAATCATACATGCATAATAATAGAGAATAGAGAACCTCTTAAGGAGGAAAATAATGGCGGATTATTTAGTGATTGTGGAGTCGCCTGCAAAAGCGAAAACCATAGAAAAATATTTAGGAAAAAAATATAAAGTAAAAGCATCCATGGGTCATGTTCGGGATTTGCCGAAAAGTCAAACAGGTGTGGATGTTCAACATAATTATGAACCGAAGTACATTACCATTCGCGGCAAGGGTGATGTTTTGAAAGAATTGAAGACTGCTGCGAAAAAAGCCAAGAAAGTCTATCTCGCAGCCGACCCCGATCGTGAAGGGGAAGCCATTGCCTGGCATTTGGCTCATAGCCTAGGGGTGGATATTAATTCGGATTGCCGGGTTGTGTTCAATGAAATCACAAAGGATGCCATCAAGGAATCCTTTAAACATCCTCGTCCCATCAAGATGAATCTTGTAGATGCCCAGCAGGCTAGACGGATCCTTGATAGATTGGTCGGATATAATATCAGCCCGCTATTATGGAAGAAAGTGAAAAAAGGATTAAGCGCCGGCCGTGTACAATCTATTGCGGTGAGGCTTATCATTGATCGTGAGAAGGAAATCAAAAAGTTTGAACCAGAAGAATACTGGTCCATTAATGGCGCCTTCCTCAAAGGGAATAAAGAGTTTGAGGCAAGCTTCCACTCTTTCGATAAGGAGAAGGTTAAGCTTTCAAACGAAGATGACGTAAAAGGAATCCTCGCAAAGATTACGGGGAACGAGTTTACGGTCCAAAAGGTGACGAAGAAGGAACGGAAACGTAACCCGGCACCACCATTCACAACCTCTTCCCTCCAACAGGAAGCAGCCCGCAAATTGAACTTCCGTGCGAAGAAAACGATGATGATTGCTCAGCAGCTTTATGAAGGAATTGAAATTGGCAAAGAAGGCACTGTCGGGTTAATTACGTATATGCGTACGGACTCGACCAGGATTTCTGAAACAGCTCAAAATGAAGCGAGAGGCTGGATTGGTTCCCAATATGGGGAAGAATATCATTCTCAAGCTCCGCGTAAAGACAAGCAAAGCAGCGGCGCCCAGGATGCCCATGAAGCGGTGCGTCCAACGAGCGTTCTAAGAGAGCCATCTTCCATCAAGGATTTCCTTTCCAGAGATCAGTACCGATTATATAAACTTATATGGGAACGTTTCCTCGCAAGCCAGATGGCGCCTGCTGTCATGGATACAATGGCTGTTGATTTAGCAGCAGGGGGAGTTCTTTTCAGGGCTAATGGCTCGAAAGTAAAGTTCCCTGGTTTCATGAAGGTATATGTTGAGGGCTCAGATGACCAGACTGAGGAGAAAGAGAACCACCTGCCAGAGCTGTCTGAGGGAGATGTGGTTTACTCCAAGGATATCGTGCCGAATCAGCATTTCACTCAGCCGCCTCCGCGCTATACAGAGGCCCGGCTTGTCAAGACATTGGAGGAACTGGGAATCGGCCGCCCTTCCACCTATGCTCCGACACTTGATACCATTCAAAAGCGGGGATATGTCGCCCTTGATAATAAACGGTTCATCCCGACTGAGCTAGGGGAGATTGTCAATGACATTATGATGGAGTTCTTCCCTGATATCCTTGATGTCGAGTTCACCGCCAAAATGGAAAGCGACCTTGACCATATTGAGGATGGCCAAATCGAATGGGTCAATATTATCGACCAATTCTACCAAGGCTTTGAGAAAGACTTAGAAAAGGCCGAGGTCGAAATGGAGAAGATTGAAATAAAGGATGAGCCGACCGGGGAAATGTGTGAGGAATGCGGCTCCCCAATGGTCTATAAGATGGGCCGCTACGGTAAATTCATGGCATGCAGCAATTTCCCTGACTGCCGGAATACGAAACCGATTGTTAAAGAGATTGGGGTTAAATGTCAGAAGTGTAATGAGGGCAACATCGTTGAAAGGAAAAGCAAGAAACGCCGTGTTTTTTATGGCTGTGACCGCTACCCGACCTGCGATTTTGTCTCCTGGGATAAACCGCTGCAGCGGCCTTGTCCAAAATGTAATGGACCACTTGTCGAGAAGAAGCTCAAAAAAGGTGTACAGGTTCAGTGTACGAATTGCAGTTATAAAGAAGAAACTCAAGTCTAAGGAAGGAAGAGCAGCGGCTCTTCCTTCTCTTCATTTTTGAAAGAAATAATTAAGATGAAACTTTTTCCTTTGGAATCCGTAGGAATATGGTATATAGTATTGCTTGCATATTGATGCTATTCTGTAAAATAATAGTATGATGTAATAAATTACTGGCGTATTCTACATAGTACGACTTCGTGGAGGTTTATAGATGAAAAAAAGTGTTACAGTAGTAGGTGCGGGGCTCGCTGGAAGTGAAGCGGCATGGCAAATCGCACAAAGAGGCATTCATGTTGATTTATATGAAATGAGACCAGTGAAGCAGACACCTGCTCACCATACAGATAAATTCGCTGAATTGGTATGCAGCAATTCCTTGCGCGCTAACACATTAACAAATGCTGTTGGAGTGTTAAAGGAAGAAATGCGCCATCTGAATTCCTTGATCATTGATTCAGCTGACAATAGTTCTGTACCAGCGGGGGGAGCCTTAGCTGTTGATAGACATGAGTTTGCGGGGAGGGTGACAGAAACACTCAAAAATCACCCGAATATCACAATCCACACGGAGGAATTAACTGAAATTCCAACTGAAGGAATTACGGTTATTGCAACAGGCCCGCTAACGAGTGAAGCACTTTCGAAAGAGATCAGCCAGCTGACTGGAGAGGATTATTTTTATTTCTATGATGCTGCTGCGCCAATTATCGAAAAAGACAGCATAGACATGAATAAAGTGTATCTGAAATCACGTTATGATAAAGGGGAAGCGGCTTACCTCAATTGTCCGATGACCGAAGAAGAATTCAATACCTTTTATGAAGCTTTAATCAGTGCAGAAACTGTGCCATTGAAAGAGTTTGAAAAGGAAATTTTCTTCGAGGGCTGTATGCCGATTGAAGTTATGGCGAGCAGAGGGAAGAAAACGATGCTATTTGGTCCGATGAAGCCAGTTGGTCTTGAAGATCCTAAGACAGGTAAGAGACCATATGCAGTCGTGCAATTGAGACAGGATGATGCGGCAGGTACGTTATATAATATTGTCGGCTTCCAAACTCATTTGAAATGGGGTCCGCAAAAGGAAGTCATCCGTTTGATTCCTGGGTTGGAAAATGCTGAGATTGTTCGCTACGGGGTTATGCACCGCAATACGTTCATTAACTCTCCAAAGGTATTGAAGAATACATACCAGCTGAGAAGCAGAGAGAACCTTTTCTTTGCGGGTCAAATGACGGGTGTAGAGGGATATGTTGAATCCGCAGCTTCAGGCTTGATTGCGGGTATCAATGCTGCAAGATTGGCTGAAGGTGCTGAGCCGATTGCGTTTCCGACAGAAACAGCGATGGGCAGTATGGCGAATTATATTACGACAACCAACGCGAAAAACTTCCAGCCAATGAACGCGAATTTTGGCCTCTTTCCAGACCTTGGAAGAAGAATTAAATCGAAACAAGAGCGCGCAGAAGCCCATGCAGAACGCGCATTGGAGACAATTCGAAACTTTTTGAATAGTTTGTAAAATTTATTGCCTGGGTCACGAAAATGTGTTAACATTTAGTGACCCTTGTGCGGGGTGAATATTATGAACATTGAAACTTCAATAGAAAATTATATAAAGTATTTACAAATCGAAAAAAACTATTCAAAATATACTATTGCATGCTACCAAAAGGATATTCAGGAATTTCTTTTGTTCATGGATGAGCAAGCAATTCCTGCTCTAAACTTAGTAAAGTATGCTGATACCCGATTATTTATCACGAGTCTAACTGAACATAATTTGTCAAAAAGGAGTATAAGCAGGAAGATATCGTGCTTGCGCTCCTTTTATAAATATTTAATGCGGGAAAATATCGTATCTGAAAATCCATTTGCGAGTCTTTCGCTTCCTAAAAAAGAACAAAGACTTCCGCGATTTAAATATGAAGAAGAAATGGAAGCCATCTTTGATTCCATAGATCTTACGACCGATCTTGGGAGGCGGGACATGGCATTAGTTGAGATGCTGTATGCCACAGGCATGCGGGTCAGCGAGTGCTGCAATGTTGAAATGAGCGATGTGGACTTCTCTTTAATGACTGTTCTTGCACACGGGAAAGGAAGCAAGGACCGGTATATCCCATTTGGGGAGCTTGCCAAGGATGCCCTGCTCGATTATATCGGGCACTCAAGAGGCAAACTAATGGCAAAGAGCGGTCAATCGCATAATTTCTTATTCGTGAACCAGAGAGGGACACCGCTGACTCCAAGGGGAGTTCGATATATACTAACGAATATGATTGAAAAGGCATGTGGTAATACCAATTTATATCCGCATATGCTAAGGCATAGTTTCGCGACCCATTTATTGAATAATGGTGCAGATATTCGCTCGGTACAAGAGCTGCTTGGGCATTCGTCCGTGCAATCTACCCAAGTGTATACTCATGTGACAAAGGAAAGGCTGAGAGAAGTTTATAATAATAGTCATCCCAGAGCTTAGAGACTAAAATATGTCCTGACTAAGGAGTAAGGAGTTGTATGATGGAACAATTTCACGCTACTACTATATTTGCCGTGTCACATAATGGCGGATATGCCATGGCAGGAGACGGGCAAGTGACAATGGGAAATGCAGTCGTGATGAAACATACGGCAAGAAAGGTTAGAAAACTCTTTAATGGCAAGGTACTTGCCGGCTTTGCCGGTTCAGTAGCGGATGCTTTCTCATTGTTTGAAATGTTTGAAAGCAAGTTACATGAATACAATGGAAATCTTCAAAGGGCGGCTGTAGAGCTGGCGAAACAATGGCGCAGTGACAAGGTATTAAGAAAATTGGAAGCCATGCTGATCGTCATGGATACGAACAGCATGCTTTTAATCTCTGGAACGGGAGAAGTCATTGAACCTGATGATGGCATTCTTGCCATCGGATCGGGCGGAAATTATGCATTGTCAGCAGGCCGTGCATTAAAACGATTCTCCGGTGATAAAATGACAGCAAGGGAAATTGCTCATGCTTCATTAACAATTGCCTCTGAAATTTGTGTATATACGAATTCAAATATCATTTTGGAAGAGCTATAAGGCAAAGGAGGATACAAGATGAAACCGGTTGTACGTAATTTAACTCCAAGACAGATTGTGGAAAGGCTCGACCAATATATAATCGGGCAGAATGATGCAAAAAAAGCGGTAGCTGTCGCGCTTCGAAACCGATATCGTCGAGGCATGCTCTCAGAAGAGCTTCGTGACGAAATCGTTCCGAAAAATATTTTGATGATTGGGCCGACTGGTGTCGGAAAAACAGAAATCGCACGCCGAATCGCCAAAATCGTGAAAGCGCCTTTCGTTAAAGTAGAAGCAACTAAATTTACGGAAGTCGGCTATGTTGGGCGTGATGTGGAAAGCATGGTCAGGGATTTAGCGGAAACGGCAGTCCGCCTTGTAAAAGAGGAGCGGATGCTTGAGGTGAAAGATAAGGCGATAGAAAATGCCAATAACCGCATCGTCGAGCTTCTCGTCCCGTCGAATAAAAAACAGGCCGGGTTTAAAAATCCATTAGAGATGATTTTTGGCGGCTCATCCAATGAGACAGATTCTTCAAATGTAAATGAGGATGAAGAAAAATCCATCAATGAAAAGCGGAGAACCATCAAGGATAAGCTATTCAGAGGAGAGCTTGAAGAAGAGGTCATTACGGTAGAGGTGGAAGAACAGCCCCCATCTATGTTTGATATGCTTCAAGGCTCCGGCATGGAACAGATGGGCATGAATATGCAGGATGCCTTCAGCAATCTGATGCCAAAGAAGCAGAAGAAGAGAAAGCTTGCTGTTAAGGATGCCCGAAAGGTTCTTGCGAATGAAGAGGCACAGAAATTAATTGATATGGATGAAGTAACCCAGGTGGCACTGGAGCGTGCTGAGCAAAATGGAATCATCTTTATTGATGAGATTGATAAGATTGCTTCCAAAAATGCTGGCGGTTCCTCGGCCGATGTATCCAGAGAAGGTGTCCAAAGGGATATTCTCCCTGTTGTTGAGGGGTCGACTGTTGTCACTAAATATGGAACATTAAAGACAGACCATGTTTTATTTATTGCGGCAGGAGCTTTTCATATTGCTAAGCCGTCTGATTTAATTCCGGAATTGCAAGGACGCTTCCCGATTCGAGTAGAATTGAAAAAGCTATCTGTTGACGATTTTTATAAAGTATTGGTTGAACCTGATAATGCACTGATCAAACAATATATCGCTTTATTGGAAACAGAAGGTATACAAATTGAATTTTCAGACGAAGCTATTCGTAGAATAGCCGAAGTAGCATTTGAAGTGAATCAAAATACGGATAATATCGGAGCCCGCAGGCTGCATACGATTTTAGAAAAATTACTCGAGGATCTTTCCTTTGAAGCACCAGAAATTACATTGGAAAAGATCTTGATTACGCCTCAATATGTGGATGAAAAGCTCGGTGAGATTTCTAAGAATAAGGACTTAAGTGAATTTATCCTGTAAAGGAACTGGTTTTAAAAGGATCTTTTTTAGGGTACATACAAATAGTTACAAATTACTCGTAAATATTATCCAATTCACTTAATGCGTTGGTTGAATAATACAAGCATAATTTCTAGGAGGAAGAAAAATAATGGATTTACTAAACAAGACAAGAAAAATTAACTCAATGCTTCAGCAAACTGGTGGAAAACCGGTTAACTTCAAGGAAATGGCTGAAAGCTTAAGCGAAGTAATCAATTCAAACGTGTTCGTGGTAAGCCGCAGAGGTAAGCTGCTTGGTTTCCAAATCAATCAGCAAATTGAAAATGACCGTATGAAGAAAATGCTGGAAGACCGCCAATTCCCAGAGGACTACACAAATAATCTTTTCAATATTAAAGAAACATCCTCCAATATTGATATTAACAGCGAATATACAGCATTCCCAGTTGAAAATAAAGACTTGTTCAAAACAGGCTTGACTACAATTATTCCAATCGTAGGCGGCGGTGAGCGTCTTGGAACACTTATTCTCTCCCGTGTTGAGCAGCAATTCTCTGATGATGATCTCATCCTTGGTGAATACGGCGCAACAGTTGTAGGAATGGAAATCCTTCGCGAGAAGGCGGAAGAAATCGAAGAGGAAGCAAGAAGCAAAGCGGTTGTTCAAATGGCAATCAGCTCCCTTTCTTACAGTGAATTAGAAGCAATTGAACATATCTTTGAAGAGTTAAAAGGTAATGAAGGCCTATTGGTTGCATCCAAAATAGCTGATCGTGTAGGGATTACTCGTTCTGTTATCGTCAATGCACTTAGAAAGCTTGAGAGTGCCGGTGTTATCGAATCACGTTCTTTAGGTATGAAAGGAACATACATTAAAGTATTGAATACAAAATTCTTAAATGAGCTTGAAAGCTTAAAGCGTTAATCAAACAGGAAAAAAGCCTGTTCTCCATTAATGGAGAGCAGGCTTTTTTTTATTGGCTGGACTGTTAAAGAGGTGCCTTGCTGCTGGATGAATCCAAAATATGTAATTTTTCGAATAGAAGGATGGATCTAGCAGTACGATGAGCAGGAATTATGTCAAAAAAATAAAAATAGTGCAGAAAATTAGGACTAAAGTACTTATCATTTTTTACCTATTTTATTTATTATTAGAATGACAATTATTTGATTAATCCCTAGTTTCTGTGTATTTATACATCTTTTATTGTATTATCCATTGGAAATACGGGAATTTATGCAAAATTCTATGTGAAAACAAGGTCTATAGAACCAGATTGTAATGCTATGAGGTATAGGGAAGGAGAAGGAGAAATAGAGATGAATTTATTCTCAAATACGATAACAGTCCTGCAGCAAGGAATCAATTATTCCTCATTGAAATCTGAAGTTATATCACAAAACATTGCAAACGTAGATACCCCAAATTACAAGGCGATGAATGTCAGCTTCCGCGCTGACTTGAATGAAGCCATGAGGACAGCTGCCAATAAGACGGATGCCAGGCATTATGATTTCCAAGCAAGCCAAACAAGTCCCTATAAGATTGGCCGGGATACTCAGAATTATAACAGCTCAGGCAATAGCGTGGACATGGACAATGAGATGAGCAAACTCGCTGCAAATCAAATCTATCATCATGCGCTCATTGAACGGCTGAATGGTAATTTCAATACGCTGCGTACAGTGATAAAAGGAGGAAATTAAAAATGGGCATGTTTAATAGCCTTTCCATTACTTCAAGTGCATTGAATGCTCAGAGGCTCCGGATGGATGTCATCTCTTCAAATATGGCGAATGCTGAAACGACTAGAGGTACATATGTCAATGGACAGTGGGAGCCATATAACCGCAAAACAGTTGTACTCGAAGCGAAAAATAACGGGTTTTCCAACTATTTGAATAAAGCTATGGATGATGGTTCATCCTTCAGCGGATCTGGTGTACATGTTAAAAGCATCAAGGAAGAAACAAACAGGGTGTATGACCCGACTAATCCAAATGCTGATGCAGCAGGTTATGTTGAGGAGGAGAATGTCAAATTGGTCTATGATCCCTCCCATCCTGATGCGGACCCAGAGACGGGTTATGTGAAAATGCCAAATGTCGACCCACTCAGAGAAACGGTTGACCTCATTAGTGCAACACGGTCATACGAAGCCAATGTTACAGCCTTTAATGCTTCCAAAAGCATGATGATGAAGGCGCTTGAAATTGGAAAATAAGGAGGTTTCTCATGGATATATCTGCGCTTTCAAATTCAGTTTCTTCCATCTTTACGGAGAACAAAGCTGAAATAAAAGGTTCAATTACACCATACGAAGCACAATCATCTTTTGCGTCCGTATTAAAAGAATCAATTTCTGAAATTAATACTGCACAGCAAGCTTCTGGCGAAATGACGCAAAAATTAGCGCTTGGACATGATGTGAGATTAGAGGATGTCATGATTACCGCACAGAAGGCGAGCATAACGCTTGAGGCAGCCATCCAATTTAGAAATAAAGCAATTGAGGCCTATCAGGAAATGATGAGAATCAGCATGTAAGCATGCTGCTAGAAACGGTTTTACTATACATACAATAGCCCCTTCCAATACGGGTTGAAGCAATTTTTGAAAGGCTGTAATTAGGGGTAATTCTATCAAACCTAAACTAACAGCCAATTGAATAGCTGTGATGCAAGAAGGATAAGTTCGGGGGATCATGATGAAGGAATCAATAGAAAAATACAAAAGTCAAATGGCAGATTATTGGAAGGGTCGTTCAAGTAAGCAAAAAAGAATATTTATTAGCATAATCGCTGTAATATTGCTGTCTTCAGCGGCCATTGCTTATTTTACGACAAGAACGACGCTCGTTCCTCTCTATAGCAATCTTACTCCTTCTGAAACAGGAGCTATTAAGGAGAATTTGGATGCTAGAGGTATTCAGTCAGAAATAAGCGAGGGAGGATCAGCAATTCTTGTCCCGGCGGATATGACAGATACCCTATTAGTGGAATTAGCAGCAGAAGGGCTGCCTGAGTCGGGAAATATCGATTTTTCCTATTTCAGTGAAAATGCCAGCTTTGGCATGACGGACAATGAATTTAATGTTATTAAGCAAGACGCCCTTCAAAATGAAATCGCTGCACTACTCAAAGGAATTGAAGGTGTCCGGGATGCGGAGGTCATGCTTACAGTTCCGGAAAAGGAAGTATTTGTGAGTGATGAGGCAAAAGCAGCATCTGCCTCGATCGTCCTTAACACAAAACCCGGGCAGGAGTTTGAGGATTCGCAAATTCAGGCACTCTATCATTTAGTTTCAAAAAGTGTAACAAACCTTCCTGTAGATAATATCGTTATAATGAATCAATATTTCGAGTATTTTGACCTGGTGAATTCAGGGGTTGGAGCATCTGATACATTCGCCTCACAAAATGAAATGAAGAATGAGGTCGAAAAGGACATACAAAGACAAGTACAAACGATGCTTGGCACATTAATGGGCCAGGACAAGGTTGTCGTGTCCGTTACGGCCGATGTTGACTTCACGCAAGAAAACCGTGAAGAAAATCTGGTTGAACC
>X410_Impala__coassemble_270_pt1 | contig 10428 bp, 14 predicted proteins | sample X410_Impala__metabat2_high_PE_006 | metagenome-assembled genome bin X410_Impala | reverse complement strand
ATTTCACCTAAAGGAGGGAAACTTTCATGGCATACAGAAAGTTAGGACGTACAAGTGCACAGCGTAAAGCTATGCTACGTGACTTGGCTACTGATTTAATCATCAACGAACGTATCGAAACGACTGAAACTCGTGCGAAAGAATTGCGTTCAGTAGTTGAGAAAATGATCACTCTAGGCAAACGTGGAGACTTACACGCTCGTCGTCAAGCAGCTGCTTACATTCGTAACGAAGTTGCTAACGAAGAGTCTGGCCAAGATGCTGTTCAAAAATTATTCGCTGAAATCGCACCTCGTTATGAAGAGCGTCAAGGCGGTTACACTCGTATCATGAAAATTGGTCCACGTCGCGGTGACGCTGCGCCAATGGTTATCATCGAGTTGGTATAATCATTAAATGAATCAAAGGGAGAAGCAATTCTCTCTTCTGGTTCCATTTTGATAAGCCGATAGCAAGAAGCGCAGCAATAAGTTGCGCTTATGCTTTTAAGCTTATTTACTGAATAATCCAAAAAACGATGGAGCGTTACGATATGTTTTACTTTCAGGTGACGATCTGAACTTTTACATGTCTAGCTCTTGCACCCCTAATTATGGGCAAAACGTATGTTGCCCATGCTTGTTTAAGATAAGGTAAATGCTGTTCTTAATTCCGAGGACCTTATGTCTCATCGGAAGGGGGTGCAGCGTTTTTTTATACCTAAAATTAAGCAAAATGTGAAGAAAGCCTTATAATGAGAAGAGCAGAGAATAGAGGAGCATAGGGAGGAAGCTATGAGGAAACCGTTGGCAGAAGTAAGCAATGTATCCTTTCAATATGAAACGAGTACAAAAAAAGCGCTTGATAGCATCTCCTTTACCGTCTATGAGGGAGAATGGCTAGCTATTGTCGGGCATAATGGCTCTGGCAAATCGACCTTGGCAAAACTATTGATTGGCCTCAATTTTCCTGATGAGGGAATTATCAAGGTTAGAGATATGGAAATGGGCGAGAAGCATTTATGGGAGATTAGACGCCAAATTGGCATGGTCTTTCAAAATCCCGATAATCAATTTGTTGGCACGACAGTTGTGGATGATGTGGCTTTTGGTTTGGAAAACGCCGGCATCAAGAGGGAAGAAATGATTGGCCGGGTAAAGGATGCGCTCGTAAAAGTGCGCATGGATGGCTTTCTCAATCAAGAGCCGCACCATTTATCAGGGGGCCAGAAGCAACGGGTTGCCATTGCGGGTGTGCTTGCGCTCGGACCCTCCATCATCATCTTGGACGAGGCTACCTCTATGCTTGACCCGATGGGAAGGGCAGAGGTGCTGGAGACAATTCGTCAGCTGAAGGCGGACAAAAACTTAACAGTCATCTCTATCACGCATGATTTGGACGAGGCTGCACGCGCAGATCGGATGATTGTGCTGAATCAAGGCAGAGTCTTTGCCGAAGGTACGCCTAAGGAGATCTTTGCCTTGGATGAAGAGCTTGTTAAGCTCGGTCTTGATATCCCCTTCGCCGTGAAGATGGGTAAGCTCTTGCGTGAACAAGGGCTAGAGGTCGCCGATCACATCACAGAGGAAGGGCTGGTGGATGAACTATGCAAATTTCGCTCAAACAAGTAGCTCATCTCTATCAGGAGGGTACTCCTTTTGAGTTCCGTGCTATCTATGACATCAATGTTGAGTTTCCCTCCGGTTCCTTTATTGGGGTAATTGGTCATACGGGCTCAGGGAAGTCCACCCTGCTTCAGCATCTGAATGCCTTGCTAAAGCCCTCCGAAGGGATGGTGACCATTGGGGAGAGAACCATCACTTCCGATAAGAAGGTCAAGAACTTGAAGCCCATTCGCAAGCAGGTTGGAATCGTTTTTCAATTCCCAGAACATCAGCTTTTTGAAGAAACGGTCGAAAAGGATATATGCTTTGGTCCAATGAATTTTGGCGTAAGTGAGGAAGAAGCAAAGATAAGGGCACGAGCTGCTCTTGAGCTCGTAGGTCTGCATGAGTCCGTTCTGAAGGTATCCCCATTTGATTTATCAGGAGGACAAATGCGGAGAGTGGCAATTGCCGGCGTTCTTGCAATGGAGCCTGAGGTTATTGTTCTTGATGAACCAACCGCAGGGCTTGATCCAAGAGGCCGCAAGGAGATTATGGAGATGTTTTATAAGCTTCATAAGGAAAAGGGCATCACAACGATTCTCGTAACGCACAGCATGGAGGATGCAGCCCGCTATGCCGATGAACTTGTCATTATGAACAAGGGGACAATTGTAAAGAAGGCCCCGCCTGCTGATATCTTTGCCGAGCCGGAAGAATTGATGAATCTTGGACTTGCCGTTCCGGATACCGTCCAGTTCCAGCTAAGGTTCGAAGAGAAGACAGGCATTCAATTGGCGAAGAGACATTTGTCAATGGAAGAGCTGGCAAGAGAAATCAACGCGGTGCTCCTCGGAGGTGATCCGATATGATGGATAAGTTTATTATCGGACGCTATGTCCCTGCTGAATCTGTTGTTCATCGGATGGATCCGCGGACAAAGCTGCTAATGGTCCTGATTTATATTTGTATCGTCTTTCTTGCGAATAATTGGCTGACCTATGGTTTATTAATCATCTATACAGTGGCATTGATAGCCCTGACAAGGATTAAGCCATCTTTCATCATACAGGGATTGAAGCCGGTCATCCTGCTCATTATCCTGACATTGATTATCCAGCTGTTCTTTACGAAAAGAGGAGAGGTTGTATTTACGCTCTTTGGCATGGATATCTATGATGAAGGAATCAAGATGGGGGTATTCATATCCTTGCGCTTCACCCTGCTTATCCTCATCACGAGCGTCATGACTTTGACAACGACACCGATAGAGATTACTGACGGGATGGAGACCTTGCTCAATCCATTGAAGAAAATCAAGTTTCCTGTTCATGAGCTCGCACTCATGATGTCTATATCCTTGCGCTTTATTCCGACATTGCTTGAAGAGACAGATAAGATCGTCAAGGCACAGACCTCTAGAGGAGTAGACTTTTCAAGCGGTCCCCTTAAGGAAAGGTTCCGGGCGGTCGTCCCATTGCTGGTGCCGCTATTTGTCGGCTCATTCAAGCGTGCTGAGGAATTGGCTGTCGCGATGGAGGCAAGGGGCTATCGCGGCGGAGAAGGGCGTACGAAGTACAGAGCGCTCTCCTGGCATATGAGGGACAGCCTTTTAATCGGCTCCCTGGTCATCTTGACGATATTACTAGTTTGGATGCGATCATAAATGGAAAACAATATGCAACGGTATAAATGTATAGTAGCTTATGACGGCACAGGCTTTGCCGGTTACCAAGTACAGCCGGGAAAGCGGACCGTTCAGCTTGAGATTGAACAAGCCTTAAGCAAAATTCATAAGGGCGATTCCGTTCGGATAGCTGCATCCGGACGGACAGATGCAGGCGTTCATGCCCGCGGGCAAGTCGTTCATTTTGACTCTAAGCTTCAGATTCCGGGAGAGCGCTTTAAGAAGGCCTTAAATGCGATGCTCCCGAGGGATATCTCTATCCTCGATGCTTCACAGGTTGATATGGATTTTCACGCTCGGTTTACAAGCGTCCGCAAGGAATACCGCTATAGAATCAGCCTCAGTGAAGAGAGGGACCCTTTCCTGCGTGACTATGCCTACCATTATCCATATCGGCTTGATCTTGAGGCAATGAAGGAAGCTGCCCATTATCTACAGGGTACGCATGACTTCACGAGCTTTTGCTCAGCAAAAACAGAGGTAGTCGATAAGGTGAGGACAGTTGAGGAAATTATTTTCAATACATCCGAAGATGAATTGGTGATACAATTCATAGGCAATGGCTTTTTGTACAATATGGTTCGTATCATGACAGGAACTCTTCTTGAGGTAGGGAGCGGTAAAAAGGCTCCTGCCGAGATGAAGGGAATCCTTGCAGCAAAGGACCGTGTACAGGCAGGAAAGACAGCGCCGGGGCATGGATTATATCTTTGGAAAGTGGATTATGCATAACAACTAATCCAGGCGTAACATTTCCTTGACATTAGGGTCGAAACGGTATATCATATCATTTGGTATGTTAAAACCACGAGAATAGCCCCGGAAACTATTTCGTGTTTAGATAGAGCCACAAGGATTTTTGAAATGTAAAACAAGGAATTATTTTTAGGAGGGTAAATTAATGCGTACGACGTATATGGCGAAAGCTAGTGATGTAGAACGTAAATGGTACGTTGTAGATGCCGAAGGTCAAACTTTAGGTCGTCTAGCATCACAAGTAGCCTCAATTCTTAGAGGTAAACACAAACCAACTTATACTCCACATGTTGACACTGGTGATCATGTGATTATTATCAATGCATCTAAAATTGAATTGACTGGTAAGAAATTGACTGACAAAATTTACTACCGTCACAGCATGCACCCAGGTGGATTGAAAACAAGAACTGCTCTTGAAATGAGAACTAACTACCCTGAGAAAATGTTGGAGCAAGCAATCAAAGGCATGCTTCCAAAAGGATCTCTTGGTCGCCAAATGGGCAAAAAATTAAACGTTTATGCTGGAGCTGAACATCCGCACCAAGCACAAAAACCAGAAGTTCTAGAACTTCGCGGTTAATTTAAAAGGAGGATATAACATTGGCACAAGTACAATATTACGGTACTGGTCGACGTAAGAGCTCCGTTGCTCGTGTGCGTTTGATTCCAGGTGAAGGCCGCATCATTATCAACGATCGTAAAATCGAAGAATACATTCCATTTGAAGCACTTCGCGAAGTTGTGAAGCAGCCTCTAGTGGTAACTGAAACTACAAACAGCTATGACGTTTTAGTAAACGTTAAAGGCGGTGGCTACACAGGTCAAGCAGGCGCAATCCGTCACGGTATTGCTCGTGCGTTGCTTGAAGTAGACCCAGAAAACCGTCCAGGACTTAAACGTGCTGGATTGTTAACTCGTGACTCTCGCATGAAAGAACGTAAAAAATACGGTCTTAAAGGCGCGCGTCGTGCACCACAATTCTCAAAACGTTAATCATTGGCGTTTACAAAGACTCTCAAACCTTATTGGTTTGGGGGTCTTTTTTTGATTTAAAAACATTCCCATTTATCCCATGGCATGAGAGGCTGTTTTCAATCAAACACTATAGCAAATAAGGCCAGTCATAGGCCTTAATGTGAATTAGAGGTGTTTAATATTGAATACAGTAGTGAATTTTACAGCCTTTCGGAAGGAGAAGCAGCAGCAATATGAACGGGAAGCCTTGAAAGACTTCTCCTTAGAGCTGCTTGGCCGGCATTACCGCCACTTAGCTAAGGGACTTAAGTCGCTTCCTGGCTACCCGCTGGAGCCGGCTGAGGAGCATTGTTATGACATGGCTGTGGAGGCATTCTTAATAGGATCATCATATAGTAAGTTCGCTAAGTACGGCGAAACTCCTGAAGAAATCATGCAGCGGTCCAAAAGGGAGCTAGATGCTCTTGCGGCGCAGCTGTTCTTTCATTTGAACCAGCCGATGGGAGAAGCTGCTCCCTTTCTTGAGGATACCCTGCGTGAGCTCACGCAAGAATATGTGACCACATGGTGGCTTGAAGGCTATTCAAAGGGAACCCAGCGGAACAAAACGCGAGCGAAGAGGTAGTCTCAGGTTCTATCCTTACCCCTTGTCCCATAAGATACAGTAAAGAGGATTCTTGGACAAAGGGGTTTGGATATGAACTTACGGAAGAAGCTGATTGTAACAGGATTTCTACTTGGTGTGGCCTGCCTTTTTTTGCTGATGACCTTTAAGATGAATCAGAATGCTTCTTTTCAGGCGTGGAATCTCCCGCTTTCAGGCAAAGTCATTATCATTGACCCTGGGCATGGAGGGATTGATGGCGGGGCGGCCTTTAAGGGAGTTATTGAGAAGAATGTGACACTCCCGATATCAGTAAAGCTCAGGGATTACTTGCAGGAGCAGGGTGCGCTAGTTCTGATGACGAGAGAAGAGGATGCAGACCTTGCTGGTGAGAGTGCGGGGACGGTGAGGGAGAGGAAGAGGGCGGATTTGGTTAATCGGACAAAGTTCATCAATGAGTCTCAGGCGGATATGTTCATTAGTGTTCATGCTAATGCTTTCCCTCAAAGTAATTCTAAAGGAGCCCAAACTTTCTATTCGCCCGCGTTTAAAGAGAATAAACGAGCAGCCAAGCTAATTCAAACTGAGTTAATCAGGAATCTGAAAAACACGACAAGAAAGGCTAAGCCGCTTGAGAATGTGTACTTAGTTAAATATGCTAAGAAGCCTGGAGTGCTTGTCGAGGTAGGTTTTTTGTCAAATGATCAAGAGCGGATGAACCTTCAGAACGAAGTCTATCAGGATGATGTCGCACTTTCGATCTATACGGGTGTAATTCGCTATTTCTTGAAGGAAGACGTGGCGGATTGAGGAACAAAGGCATATTCTGCTAAAGATACCTGCCTAGTATGATATACTTAAAGCGTTTACTAATACATACAAGGTAGGTGTCGATAGTGCTGACTGAAGCAAGTGTGAAGGAATTGCTCAAAGATATTAAAGACCCATTTTTAAATAGAACTCTTGAAGAAACAAATGGAATTATCGAAATAAAGATAAAAGAAGAAAAACAGCATGTTAGTGTTAAAATTGCGATTGCCAAAACGGGAACGGCTGAGCAGCTGCAAATCCAGCAGACGATTGTGAATGCGTTGAAGGAAGGCGGAGCGAATACCGTTGGAATCCGATTTGCTGATTTGCCTGAAGATGTTCTAGAAAAATTCCGGGCTTCCATGCCGAAAGAAGAGAAAGGCTTGCTTGATAGTGATACGACCTTTATCGCTATAGCTAGCGGTAAGGGCGGAGTCGGCAAATCCACTGTTTCTGTCAATTTAGCCGTTGCGCTCGCCCGCTTAGGCAAGAAGGTAGGCTTAGTGGATGCGGATATTTACGGCTTCAGTGTGCCTGATATGATGGGTATCCAAGAAAGACCCACTGTTAAGGATGAGCGTATTTATCCCGTTAATCGTATGGGTGTGAAAGTTATCTCTATGGGGATGTTTGTAGAGGATAATGCGCCAATTATCTGGAGAGGTCCAATGCTTGGCAAAATGCTTAATAACTTCTTCCAGGAAGTTGAGTGGGGTGAGCTTGATTACCTCCTTCTAGACCTGCCTCCAGGAACAGGAGATGTGGCGCTTGATGTCCATTCCATGCTTCCTTCTTGTAAGGAAATCATTGTGACGACTCCTCACCCAACAGCGGCTTTTGTGGCAGCTAGGGCAGGTGCCATGGCACTTCGTACGAACCATGAAGTGATTGGTGTTATTGAGAACATGTCCTACTATGAGAGTAAAACAACTGGCGAGAAAGAATACGTCTTCGGACGGGGAGGCGGAGAGAAGCTTGCTGACGAGCTTGAGGCAGAGCTTCTTGGTAAACTGCCATTAGGCCAGCCTGATTGGAATGACGAAGAATTTGCGCCTTCTATCTATACAGAAGATCACCCGACAGGCGAGATTTTTACAGAAATGGCTGAGAAAATCACCCGCATCGTGGGGAAATAATAAGGCAGGAGGCTGTCCCTTTAGGAAGGGGACGGCCTTTTTTCTGCCTGCAGATGGAGCGGTAAACATCACTGGGATGGCTCAGATTGATTTGATGAGGAATCACCGCTGCTCTTCTTTGATGATTTATCTGAAGCTGCTTTTAATAGGATTTCGCTGATTTGATCCTGGTAAAGAGGGTTCTCGAGCGTCTCTGTGACAAGTGATTTAATTTCCTTGCGCACATCCTTTTCCTTTAAGATGCTGACAAATTCTTTTTGCATATCAGAGCTCTTTAGGATATCTGTTAAGCGAGAGATATAATCAGGATCCTTCATCAAATCTTTCAAGATGTCCGTGTGAGAGGATTTCATTCCTTTTGCCAAGGCTTTCACAAATTTCGGGTCGTTGAAAGCATCCTTCCAAAATTGCATCTCTTCTTTTGATGTCAGCGTCTTTTCAATTGTTTTCTTGACGGTATCCTCGTCCATGATGAGTTTTGCTTTTACTTTTTCATCTGCTAGGGCCTCTTGGATGGCTTTCTTGCCTTCGTTGGTCTTTAGGACATCGACAATCATCTTTTTCTCATCTGAATAAGAATCTGCATTTGTTTCGTCACTGCCTTCGCTGCAGCCGGAGGCAAGGGCAATGCTGCAGCAGGCAACTGCGACACATAAAGCTTTCTTATACATAGGGCTGTCCTCCTTTATCGTAAAAATCTACATAGATAATATGAAACAGAACGCAAAAAATATACATGCCTGGCAGAAATGATAGATTTTTGAAAAAACGATTGGTACAATTTAGAAGAACATATATAAAGGTGGGGGAGTATGAGTAGTCGTTACTGGGTGAGGTTATTTATCAATACATTGTTGATTGGCGGAATTACCGCAGGAACCGTTGGCTTGGTCGTGGCGTGGGAGGACTTTCGGTCCCAATCATTACTGGGTCTTTTTGTGAGTTTCCTGTGGCTTATGGGTATAGGGTTTATCTTCAGTGTCGTCAGCCAGATGTGTTTTTTTGCATATTTGACGGTGCATCGGCTCGGTCTTTCAATCTTTAAATCAAGCTTCCTTTGGAATGCAGTCCAGCTGGTGCTGGTCATAATAGTTTTGGCGGATTTAGCCTACTTGCGATTTGTCTTTTTTGCGGGAGAGAATGAACAACTCACTTCCTTTGTAGGATATCCGATACTTTTATTGGTCGTCGGATTGGCTGTTGGAGTGGTGAAGGCTAAACAAACGAACTGGCATGCATTTATCCCGGCACTATTCTTTATGATTGTTGTGACAGTCATTGAATGGTTCCCGGTACTCAGAGTAAATGAGCAGGGGTGGATGTATTATATGCTTGTTCCACTGCTTGTCTGCAATGCTTATCAATTATTGATCTTGCCTAAGTATCATGAGAAAAGCGAAGAGGCAGCCAAGGAAAGAAATGAGAGAAAAAGATTGAATAAGACAAAGACAGCGCAATCTTGAAAGTGAACATCCCCCTCTGCAGTAACAGAGGGGGATTTCTTAATATTCCAGTTGCGTCACGTCAATTAGCATGCCGGTCCCTTTAAAGAGAAATGATTTATTGGTAATCTCCTGGCTTGTGGAATCAGAGTTTGAGATCATTTCTGAAACAGTAAGCAGCTTCAGATGTTTCTGGTCGATCTCCCTTTTAATTTGAGGGATGGCCTTTGCTGTTTGCTTGGCAGCATCAGATGCATGCAGAAGAATGATGTCGCCTTTTTTTGCGTGTGATACATTTTCGATAATCACGGATGTGCCTGGGTTCTTCCAATCCATTGAATTTATGCTCCAGTGAATAACACTCATCTGCTGCTTTTCAGCAATCTTCAAAACTCGCCGGTCTACGTCACCTGTAGGAGTTCGCAGCAGGGTGGCGCGTTTGAGACCGGCTTTTCGGAATGCCTCTTGGCCTTTTTGGATATCAGCCCCGATTTCTCCCTCTTCAAGCTCTGTATAATCTTTATAGGAATAGCCGAGGAGTCCAATTTCATAGCCTTGATCCGCAATTTGCTTAACAATATGGGGATGCCTTTCCACCCATGAACCGGAGAGAAAGAAGGTAGCTGCGCTAACCTTTTCTTCTTTCAGTGCTTTCAGTATGCCTTCTGCTTTTTCATCCCCCCAGCCAATGTTGAAGGTCAAGGCCAACCCCTTTTCTCCTTTATAGATAATCTTTGGATCGCCTTTAATAGAGAAGGAGGGGGATACCGCCATAAACTCAACATAAAAAAACAGTGCGGTAAAGAATGCGATAATAACCAACAGAAGCAATTGTTTTCCTTTGCGTATATTTGTCACAAAAAAGAAGGGCATCATGTTTTCACCTCGTCCATATTTACTCATAATAATGTATTTGCCGATGTGGACAAATATAACTGCGGGCTTGTATAAAAAACAGCAGGAGCGACGATGCTAAATGCAGCGATTATGATAGGAGGGACAATAAACATGATGGGGATGATGCTCATGCCAATAGAGGCGGCAGAATTGGAATCGCTCTTAAAAGCAGAGCTCGATGACCTTCTCGGTGAATTGGACAGAAAATGGGACAATGAAGTATTAAAACAAGCGATGGAGGAACGCTATCACATTCTTTCCGGAATACTTAATAGAATTGCTTCAGAAGGTGATAAATACAAGTATCAAATGGCATTAAAAAGATTGAAATAAAAAAGTGAAAAAAAGCATTGACTCATGGTTAGAATGCTGATATATTTATATACGTTGTCACGAACGAAGTTATCCTGAAAGGATAAACGAGCTCGAAAAAAACTTAAAAAAGTTGTTGACAACAAATAAGTTATCTTGATATAATACAAAAGTCGCTAACACGACAGATTGTTCTTTGAAAACTAAACAAAACGAAACGCTA
>X410_Impala__coassemble_265_pt1 | contig 10475 bp, 10 predicted proteins | sample X410_Impala__metabat2_high_PE_006 | metagenome-assembled genome bin X410_Impala | reverse complement strand
CACGAACAACCGCCATTGATTCCTTCGCACGAATGGTAATTTTCGCTAGACCTACTTTTCCGGAATCCTTAAGCGCCCTTCTTAATAAGGTATAGGCCTTCACTCCACCCTCATTCGGCGAGATATAGTAGCTCTTCTCAAAGTAGATAGGATCAATCTCTTCTATCTTAACAAAATCAATGATCTCAACAGCCTTCTCTTCCAGCTCCTTCTTGATGGATTGCAGCTCCTCTTCATCTAGCACGACAAACTTTCCCTTTACATATTCATATGCCTTTACGATATCCTCCTGCGGCACTTCCTCCCCGCATACCGAGCATACTTTTTTGTATTGAATCGGGGCATGGCACTTATTATGTAATGTGCGAAGAGGCAGGTCTTGATTCTCCGTAGCAGCATGAAGCTTGATTGGAATACTGACAAGTCCAAAGCTGATGGTTCCCTTCCAGATTGTATGCATAAAAACACCTTCTCTTTTTGCCCTTATCATGTCCAAAATCATTCAATTTCATCATCTTGCTTTTAAGATAGCAATCAACTCTTTGATTTGGCTTCCCTGTTGGACAGAGAAATACCCCTCAAATGGATCCATGCCTCTCTCTACTCTTCTTTGGACTTCTTCCATCAGAAAATCGCCCGTCTTGATTCCCCGCTGCACTTCCCGCCAGTATAAGGGAACGGCAATTCCAGGTTCCTCTGTTTCACGGGGCGAGTAGGGGCAAATGATGGTCTTCTTGTAATCATGCTGGATATAGTCCACATATAATCGGCCTCCACGGTTCTTCTTCAAGCGCTCCACGGTAAATTTAGCGGGAAATTGTTCCACTAAATAGAACGCAATGAATTCCGTAAATACCCGTGTCTCTTCATAAGAAAGAATGTCATCATTCAATGGCAAATGAATCTGAATTCCTTTACGGCCAGATAATTTCACGAAAGAGTGGAGATTGAAGCGGTCGAACAGCATTTTCATTTCTAGGGCTGCTTCTACGGCAAGACTTAAATCCCCAAGTGAGGGCGGGTCTAGATCAAAAATTATTTCTCTAGGGAAAGTGGAATCAACGGTGTTAAATGGGATATGAAATTCAATGGCCGCTTGATTCCCAAGCCAAAGTAATGTTTCGTCATTCTCGCAGATGATATGGATATCATTTCCCTCTCTTGCCTTTCGCACAAAGTGCGGAGCATGCATAGGGGCTGATTTTTGATAAAAACCGCTTACTCCAACTCCCTCAGGATAACGCTTAACCGTGAGCAGCCTCCCCGATAAAAACGGCAGCATTTTGTCCTTTACTGTAAGTAAATACTCCATGTACCGCTCCTTCGTAACACCATGACTTGGCCATATTTCCTTATGGGGATTGGTCAGCTCAAGTGTTTCATATTGGGCGAGAAAGAGATTGACCCACGAGCAGGCTTGCCAGTCATGGGCCAAGAGAAGCCTCTCAAAGCGAGGGTTTAGCACTTCCCCCTCTTGTAAACCACTAAAGCTAATTTCCACGCAAATGCCAGGCGGAACATCCAGGCTTTCTGCATCTTCGTCTGCCCCTCTCTCGATTAAAAGCTTTAAAAGTGCTTCCTTCTCCTCTTTCTTGAACCGCTCCTTCATGACCGCAATGGTGATGACTTCTTGCCCTTTAAGAATGGCAACCTCTGCAAGTCCTGTCTTTCTGTCTAATTTTCGGAGAATCGTTTCAGCATAATATCTCATCAGCGCTCCCCTTCCTCAAACCTGCACTCAAGCGGTTTCCGTTCTACAAAAGAATCGAGTACTGGCTGGCGCAGGGTCTTGGATGCGGTCCATTCGAGGAATTGGATTTTCACCGTGTATATTGGACTTAACCACCGGCAATCTCTAGCCTCTTTAAGCGGATGGCCATATGGACTATTCGGTTGTTCGGCCTGTTCAAGATACGCTTGGATTGTCTGCCATTCCTTGTCACTGTATCGGCCTCTGCCAGCTTTGCCGATGTAATAAAGCTTATTATCTTTTCCATATAAACCTAGCAGGAGAGAACGAATTCTGGTGCCTTGTTTGATGAACCCGCATACAACGGCAATCACATCCAAGTAATTCTTGATTTTTTGCCAGCGGGAGTCCTTACCGCCGGGCAAATAGCCTGAGTGCAAGTCCTTACAGACAATTCCCTCAAGCCCTTGCTCCTTCACGGCCCGCAGCAAACCTTCTCCTTCATCGAAATTCTCCGTTATACGTATATGCTCTGTTTCTGTGATGATTGACCGAAGCATCCGCTGCCTCTCATGCAGGGGTTTATCCATCAGGGAAAGCCCGTTCATATACAGACAATCAAATACCATATAAATAATCGGAACCTCATCCTTCATAAGCTCGATAACTGCCTTCCCTCTTAGACGGTCCCGTTTCATGACTTCATGAAACGATGGCTTACCGTTCACAAGAGCAATGACCTCTCCATCAAGAATGAAGCTGTCTGCCTTTGAATAACTTTTTGTTCTGGCCAGCTCAGGATATTGGAGTGTCCGGTTATTTAAATGACGATTAATAACCTCTATCTCAGCACCTGATTTATAAACAAGAATCCTCACCCCATCCCATTTCACCTGGAACGTCCAATCTCCTTCAACAGGAATATGGGCAGCCGAGATGGGCTCAAAAGGAATCAGCGGGTCCATAGAACCCCTCCTTTTATCATATTCCTGTTAGTATGGTGATTTAATTGGTGGATTATTTTTTGTTTTACACAGCCAAAGCTATGTAATATTATGGAAAGAAAGTGATTGGAGGAATTAACGTTGAAAGCAGCTCTTCAATCTATCATTTTATCTGCTATTATAAACCTTCTTTATTTCTTTGGAGAATTGGCCACTGGCATTGTACAAACTGTTTTCTATCAACCCACATTACCTGAAACAGATGATGTATATTTTCTCCAACAATCAATCGCCTTCGGCTATACAGGTAACTACCTTGCCGCTCTCAGTATAAGAATGGGCCTTGGCGCCCTGCTAATCTTTATTCTTCTGAAGATGTTGGCAAAATGGAGAGCTGCCAAATAAACAAATGGCAGGCCAAGCTAAAAAGGACTTCACAATCAGTGAAGTCCTTTCATCTATTCATATAGTCTGCCTAAGTGCATCATCCAAGCCTATATTATTAAAGCAATGATTCCGTACCATCTACATAAATCTCCGTACCGGATATATGGCTCGACTCATCTGAAGCTAGGAAAGAAACGAGGCTTGCCACTTGTTCCGGCTGCCCAGGTCCGTTTGCGAGAGGCTGCATGCCTTCCGGATATTCGATCGGTATCTCGATTTCCTTCACACTCTCATTTTTTTCGGTCGAATGATCAATATTAGTCTCGATGGCACCTGGACAAATGGCATTTACCCGAATTTTGTAGCGGGCAAGCTCTAGCGCCGCCATCTTCATGAAGCCAATTTGCGCTGCTTTTGAGGTACTGTAGGCTGCCATACCAAAGCCTGCAAACCGTCTATTTCCATTAATGGAGCTTGTAATGATTATGCTGCCGCCGTTTTCTTTCATATGCGGGATAGAATACTTTACAAATAGGAAAGTGCTTCGGAGATTGGTTTCTATCGTTCTGTCCCAATCAGATACATCTAGATGTTCAATGGAGGACAAAGTACCATTGATGCCTGCATTGCAAAAGAGGATATCCAGTCTGCCGTATTTCTTGACGATATCATTGATCGCTGCTTCAATTTGCTGTTCTTCTCTGACATCGACCTCATAAATGCATGCACCGCCGCCGCTTTTTTCGATATCTGAGCGAACTTTATCTGCACCGGAATAGTTGATGTCCAATAAGCACACATGAATACCGCTCTCTGCCAATCTCTTTGCTGTTGCGGCCCCGATTCCAGAACCGCCGCCAGTCACAATCGCAACTTTTTCACTTCTTTGTTCTTTATGACCCATCATAACATCCCCCCATCATTGTATATACTTATTTATCCAATTGGCATAAATCTAAAACGTATCACATATTTGTTTAACGGCGATTGACATCGTTTGCTTAAATATTTTTTATCGCCTCCCCTTATAAACCAAGCTTCTTACAGGTATAATTGAAGTAGCTTGGTAATGAGCCGAAAGGAGTATCAGCCTTCAATGTATTCAATCAATCAGCTAGTCAAAAGCAAAGGGTTTATCCGCTTTCTAACCTTTTTAATACTCATAATACTCTTTTATGCTCTAAGAGATATGATCAATTTGATATTATTCACCTTTATTTTCATCTTTCTAATGGGCGGATTAGAGCGTTTTATCTCAGCATCATTGAAGAAAACGCTTAAGATTAAGATAAGCCCCCAAGTGATTATTATCATATTATATTCTGTTTTAATCTCTTCCATGGTTATGGTCATCTATAAGTACATACCTATTATCACCATGCAGCTGACAGAATTAGTGAGTGCTTTAATAGAATTCTATAAGAACCCGCCAGATAACCGTGCCATCGAAGTCATAATTAGCGCCATGAACAAGCTAGTTTCTCCCACCGATATCGAACAAAACGCAAGTGCCGTTTATACATATGCCGCTGATATCGGCAAGGTCAGCTTGCAGCTATTTATATCCATTTTATTAAGCCTGTTCTTCTTATTAGAGAAAGAAAGAATCGGCCGTTTTACAAGTACGTTCAAAGATAGCAAGCTAGGTACGATTTTCAGGGAACTTCAGCATTTAGGAAATGTATTTGTCAATTCCTTCGGAAAAGTGATTGAAGTACAGTTCCTGATTGCCTCCGTTAATGCTGTATTATCATTGATTATTTTATATTTCTTAGGATTCCCCCAATTACTTGGGCTCGGGATAATGATTTTCCTGCTTGGTTTAATTCCAGTAGCAGGCGTCATCATCTCTCTAGTACCACTTTGCACGATTGCTTACCAAATCGGCGGCGGCATGCATGTCCTATATGTCATTATCTTAATTGCAGCCATTCATGCGCTTGAGAGTTATATCTTAAATCCTAAGTTTATGTCTGCCAAAACACACTTGCCAACGTTTTATACATTTCTTGTCCTCGTGCTCTCAGAGCATTTTCTCGGCATTTGGGGCTTGATTCTTGGGATACCGATCTTTATCTTCGTACTTGATATGCTAGAGGTTCCAAGTATCAGCGGCTCTGATTCGAAGAAACCGGATAATAATCCCGTCATTGAATGAAGATAAAGTGTAAACAGGGGAGATAGAATGTTTGACCACATTCTATCTCCCCTGATTTTTTGACTAATCCTAGTCAAAATTGCCCCTCCTCGCTGAAAAGCTTCCTTCTCTCTCAAATCACCAATTGGATATTTACGGTAAAATGAATCGTAACTTATTTCAACCGTCGTTAACCATGTAGATGGCAGATTAACCATTATCAGCATTTTTATCCTGTTGGCGTTTTTTTGGTCATTAAGAAAACATCCCTTTTCTTAGTGAACATCGCCTTGTGAATGAGGGATTAAGCAATCTCTCGTACTATTTTAATAGCAGTTGGATTTCATTATCCTCTTGCTATTCTTCCTAAGCACCTAACATAAAAATATAAAAACCATGGCATAAAGCCATGGTATGTCTAGTTAGTTCAATCGATAAAGCTCCAATAATCTTCTCGTAAATCCAGGAACGTCCTTTCCATCATTGACTAGCGACTCAGCAAGCTTCCCTTCATGGATAAACATGATGCGGTCACCAACCTCTGCAGCGACATCCATCATATGAGTCGAGAACACAATCATCATACCTTTTTTCTTCAATATCTGAACCAATTCAATAAACTCATTGATCCAGTAAGGATCGAGGCCGTTTGTCGGCTCATCCATAATGAGCAATTCAGGATCAGCGAGAATCGCTTGGGCTAGGAGCAAGCGCTGGCGCATTCCTTTGGATAAAGCCTTCACCTGCTCCTGCTTCTTTTCATCTAAACCAATCTGCAGGATAATCTCGTCAATCTTATCGTCAGACACCATACGCAAGGAGGCATAGAACCGCAGGAACTCCCGGACACTCATCTCTCCCTGCGCCAAAAATTCATCCGGCATATAGCCAATATCAGCAACATAAGCCATCTTATCTTTCTCCATCTCATTTCCATTTAAGATAACAGTACCTGCTGTTGGCTTCGAAATTCCCGCCAAAATATTCAGGATTGTGCTCTTCCCGGCGCCATTTCCCCCACAGAGAACAACACACTCTCCAGATCTCATTCTCGCCGAAAATGGGTGAAGGGCATGCTTGTCCTTATACCGTTTGGAAACACCTTCCACCATAAGATTTCCGTCTAATTTGCTCTCCTTTTCTTCAACTTCCATATTGAAAGACCTCCTAAAAACGCAATTACCATGAATCCGTATAAAAAGATAACGCCCCACACGATTCCTTGTTCGAATAAGGGAACAATTGAATCATATGCCTGACCGAAGATGGAGCCTGCATTCAGTTTAGCTACAAGGAAGAAACGGGTGAATTCAGCCGGATTAAGGAACATAGCCGTCTTCAAGACTGGTCCAATCATTGAATACGGCAAGGCACTCGTAATGGCAATCAATAAAGTCGGCCAAATCATAATGAGCACGAACCAAACTCCTACAGAATAGGTCAAGGCCTGCCATCTCGTGCTGACAAAGGCGCCCAAAAATAAACCGATAGTAAGAAAAAAGAGAATAAGCAGCAAGGAAAACAAATAGAGCACGAGCATCCAATTCAGTGAAATAGAGATACCGGAAATCAAGCCTAACAGCATGCTCAGCCAAAAGGCGAGCGAATAACTGACTGCCTGTGCAGTGAACTGTCCGCCTAGCTTACCCAAAAAGTATGAAGACATCTCGAGCGGATATGTACATAATAAACGCCACTGCCCGTTCTCCATTTCATTCGCTATCGAAAATGACCCATAGATGAGCATGAAAAGCGGCAATAAATACAGCATGATATTAACGATCGTACCCGTTATATTCGTATAGCCGGAAATAGCCCCATTTGTTCTTTCTAACATCATCAAAAGAGTTATGACTAGCAGCCATAGAATCAGAATGGTGTAATAGGACTTCTGCCTTGAAGTTATTTTCCATTCAGAGCGCCAAATCGTCCACATGGAAGAAATCCACCTCCTAAACAAACAGACAACCAAATCCTGGCTGCCTGTATCTGATTTGCTTAAGCTTTACATGCCATGCTCGCCAGATTCCATATCCTTGACCCATTTATGGCTTTCAAGATCTGTCATTGACATCACTTCAGCCGAATGGCTTTCTGCATGATCCTTTGCCTCAGCCTCATCCTCGAAGGAAATGACATGAAAAGACATCGGTGTTTCTATATCCATTCCATATACATATGTGGCGTCCTCTTCCTTGAGCCACTCTTTAGAATGGAAGTCACGTACAAATCCTTGTTCAATTTTCGCATCCGGATTCTTTTCTTTCCATTTATACATACAGCCAATATCATCGAATTTCTCAAATTTACCACCTTCTAAACTCAGCTCTGTGGCATATTGGTCATCAGCTACTGACATATTACAGTTTGCGCACGTATCTGTTTCTGGATCGATTGCTTGCGGCTGGGCTTCATCAGAATTTCCGCATCCGCCAAGCACCAGCAATAATCCAATCATAAAGATTGATAGAATAGATAAACCGATTCCAACCCAAGGTTTCTTCATGATTACTTCCTCCCTATCAGAAATAGAGTAGCACTTAATCCAAACATAACCGTCGCTATTGCCCCCATCTGCCAAGCACTTCCTTCACTTCTTGCCGCATCAATGGCTTTCGGCTTCATCAGCGGGTTAGTATCCATAAGCAATTCCCCGCTTGTGCTCTTCAGCATCTTCTGCAATATCAACATACCGGGTGATTGAAAGAATAACTGATACTCCGGTACTTCATCGGTCAAGGATAAGAAATAAGGATCGGCCTCAAACGCCAGCTCGCTGTATCCATCATTATTCACATCTGCCTTTATAGCTGAATCCCAGTAATTCTCGTTAACGCTATTTCGGCTGCTCTCAATCGCTTGTGCTTCATTCAAATTCAAAAAGAAATCATTTCCTTCAATGACATTGCCCTCCGCTTCCAAAAATCGAATAGCGATATAATTGGATAAAAATAGATTACCTCTGACTTCATTGGCACTAGCCTGCTCGATGAACAAGCCTATTCGATTGTTCACCAAATCATTTCCCGTAACATTCACCCCTGTGGAATCATACAGCAGCAAGCCTTGGGCGTTGACATTCTTATTATTGTCACTGAATACATTATCTTTAATCGTTCCGCCGCTAGCCCCCATGACCATTGCACCCGTAAAGCTTTCCTCCACTTGATTATCAGTAAGCACAATGCCTTCTGAATACATGATATGAAAGCCGTAATGCGCCTCACTGATCTCATTATTCAGGAAGGTATTTCGGTTGCTGTTTTCGACATAGAATCCATCTTCCACACGTGCGACGGTATTCGCTTCAAACACATTATCATCGGATTCGTTCAATTCTATTGCATGCTTTTTAGACTGTCCGACGATGTCTGTTCCTTCTACCAACACATGGCTCGCCTGATCCATGAAAATGGCCGTTGTACCCGCGACAATTTTGAGATCAACCAGCTTATGCCCATCACCTGTCAATTGAATCGCTGCCGCTGCCTGATCCGATGCCTTAACGGATAGATTGCTTACAGAAACATCTTGACCGCTTATTGACACAGCCTTCTCCGTGCCGTTATAAACGATGACCGCTCCATCCTCTGCAACCAGATCGATTGGTTTTGTTATTTCAATCGGCCCTTCATATGTTCCGCTTTGAACAATCAGCATCTCTCCGCTTGGTGTTTCATTTATTTGCTCCTGCAGGCTTGTCTCAGCGGACATAACATCTATGGCCAGCAGCCAAAGTCCTGCCAACAAAATGAATATCCGAAAAACGTTCATTTTACAGCCCTTCCTTTTCACAGCCTACTTTTCAGAACTGGAATTCTAAGCACTGATGAACTTTCAAATCCTTATTATCCTTATCTTTATTTTACTAAAATAATATTAAGATAATCCAATACAATGGCTTCCCGATGTCGCTGGTATTCAGTAGGCAAAACCGCCACAAAAGACCCACAGACATTTAGCCCATTCTGCCTTTTTATCTTCCGGACTTTTCTATTAAAATAAAAGGAACTGATTAGTCATCAGCTCCTCTCTTTCCAGCAAGACTTTGTTTCACCTCTGCTGCATATTGATAATAAATCGATTTTGGCAACTTCCTTAATTGTTTTTCAGTCTTATCAACTCTTCGTTGAGTTAAAGGAGGAACTTTAGTGCATATTACCCTCTCTGCCGAGAAAAAAGACCGCTTAGCCCATCAGAACATCCTATTATTTTTCATCGGGAAATTCATTTCACTCTCCGGCGCGAGCATTTATTCCTTTGTCATAGGGCTTTATATTTTACAGGTCACTGGTCTCGGTACAAGCTTCGCTTTAGCCTTGGTTTGTGCATCCTTGCCGCGTATTCTCTTCGGCCCGATTGCCGGAACAATTGCCGACAAGGTTAATCGGAAGGTGCTCATCATTATCTCAGAAGTTGCAAGCGGACTATTAATGGTATTCATCTTAATTTATGGACATCTTTTTGGATTGCCGCTCGTTCTGCTTTATTTATCAGAAGCACTCCTGGCTATCACCTCGACCCTCTTCTCAGTAACAGCCTCATCTGCGCTCGCTTCCATGGCAGGAGAACAAAATATCCAGAAAGCCGGGTCTTTGAACCAATCCGCCTCGTCCCTTGCCGGAATTATCGGTCCGCTCATTGCCGGTATCCTATATGCATTTCTCTCCATTGAGCTTATCGTATTGTTGACTGCGGTGACGTTCTTTAGTGCAGGTATCATTGAATTCTTCATCAGGTTCAACTTATATGAAAACAAAGATTCTATCAGGCCTTCAGAGCCTTTTTTTCAAAGCCTGGCAGGAGGATTCCGCTACCTTAAGGGAAATGATTTTCTATACAGCTTGCTCAAGATTGCCTTCTGGATCAATTTCTTCTTTGCCGGGATTAATGTGGCTATCCCCTATATCTTGAACAACACCTTGAATTTTTCTTCACAGGCATATGGTACGACAGCAGCGATGGTCTCTGTCGGGGCACTTGTCTCTTCCTTGATTATCTCGAGACAGAAGGAGCATAATCAGAAGACTAGAATGATCCGAAATGGTTTTCTCCTGATGTCATTGCTTATCAGCATGATTGGGATACCGCCATTGCTAGGATTCACTTCATCTGCCTTAAATATCAGCTATTATATCATTCTGCTTGGTTTAACGGGGGCCTCCATCATGATTGTTAATATCCCCATCATGGTTTTGATTCAACGTACAACACCAAATGAAATGCGCGGCCGCATCTTTGGTTTAGTAGAAACAATTGCAGCGGCCATATCCCCCCTTGGCATGATTCTGTTTGGACTTTTACTTGATTACATCCC
>X410_Impala__coassemble_264_pt1 | contig 10508 bp, 12 predicted proteins | sample X410_Impala__metabat2_high_PE_006 | metagenome-assembled genome bin X410_Impala | reverse complement strand
CGTAATGGATAACCCTCCAGGTGAATAAGATACAATCGCCCTATTTTGAATTGGAAGGCCATTAATTAAATCATGTACTTCTTGATGGTTGGATTGTTGGGCTGCTGTTTGCAGCTGTTGTCTAAAATTCTTAGATGTCCTTAAATGTTCATTTATAATCCCTATATCAATAATAAGGTTTTTATTATAATTTGCAGAATTCATTAGCCGGTCCGGTTCAATTGGCGGATATTGCCTTTGCTCTACCGGCTGTTGTTCAAGATATGGATAGGGAACAGATGATTGTGGATAGAGCGGGTAGATGTCCTGATTATATGGCATAAAATAATGATTTAGGTGGTACATGGGAAACCTCCTTAGCTGCTTATTCTATATAATGTATTAATTTTTTTATAAAAGGTGATTTACATTATAGGCACAACTGAGAAAGGGAGGGTCGCTTAAAGCTGAGGAAAAAGAAAAAGGCCTCTCAATAGTTCATCGAACTATTGAGAGGCCTCTGATTACAGGTCTTCTTATAGTGAAAGTTAGCAATATGTTAGCATTGCTCTTATTCCTTATTCAAAAACCTTGTATATCAAGGGTTGGCAGACAGAGGAACTTAGGCTAAGATCGCGACGTCCTGTCGCAACACCTAAGCCACCACATCCTGTGGAAGTTACATCATGCCGCCCATTCCGCCCATGCCACCCATGTCAGGCATTCCGCCAGCGTTTTCTTCTGGCTTGTCAGCAACAACTGCTTCAGTTGTTAAGAACATAGCTGCAACAGATGCTGCGTTTTGAAGTGCGGAGCGTGTTACTTTAGTTGGGTCAACGATACCTGTTTCGATCATGTTTACCCATTGGCCGTTAGCGGCGTTGAAGCCGATGCCGATTTCTTCGCGTTTTAGGCGGTCAACAACAACAGATCCTTCTAGGCCTGCGTTGAATGCGATTTGGCGAACTGGCTCTTCAAGTGCGCGAAGAACGATGTTTACGCCTGTTTGTGCGTCGCCTTCTAGCTCGATTGCAGCTACTTTGTTGTATACACTTACAAGTGCAGTACCACCACCAGCTACGATACCTTCTTCAACAGCGGCACGAGTGGAGTTAAGTGCGTCTTCGATGCGAAGTTTGCGTTCTTTCAATTCAGTTTCAGTAGCGGCACCAACTTTGATAACGGCTACGCCGCCAGCAAGTTTAGCAAGACGCTCTTGAAGTTTTTCTTTATCGAATTCAGAAGTTGTTTCTTCTAATTGAGAACGGATTTGGTTGATGCGAGCGCCAATTTCGCTTGTTTGGCCAGCACCTTCTACGATTGTAGTTGTTTCTTTCGTTACAACGACTTTCGCAGCGCGTCCTAGAGATTCAAGTGTTGCGGATTTAAGGTCGCGTCCTAGCTCTTCAGTGATCACTTCACCGCCAGTTAGTGCAGCGATATCTTCAAGCATTGCTTTACGGCGGTCACCGAATCCTGGAGCTTTAACAGCTACAGCATTGAATGTTCCGCGAAGCTTGTTCACAACGAGTGTTGCTTGTGCTTCACCTTCAACATCTTCCGCAATCAAAAGTAATGGTTTGCCTTGTTGAACAACTTGCTCAAGGACAGGAAGTACTTCTTGGATGTTGGAAATTTTCTTGTCAGTGATTAAGATGTATGGATTTTCAAGGACTGCTTCCATCTTGTCAGAATCAGTTACCATGTATGGAGAAGAGTATCCGCGATCGAATTGCATACCTTCAACAACATCTAGCTCAGTTGTGAACCCTTTAGATTCTTCGATTGTGATAACACCGTCGTTACCAACGCGCTCCATCGCTTCAGCAATCAATTGGCCAACTTCTTCGTCAGCAGAAGAGATTGCCGCAACTTGTGCGATAGATGCTTTTCCTTCGATTGGTTTAGAGATTGCTTGCAATTCTTCAATTGCTACAGAAACAGCTTTCTCAATTCCTTTACGTACACCCATTGGGTTAGCGCCAGCTGTAACGTTTTTCAATCCTTCACGGATCATCGCTTGAGCAAGAACAGTCGCTGTTGTTGTACCGTCACCAGCGATTTCGTTTGTTTTGCTAGCTACTTCAGCAACAAGCTTCGCACCCATGTTTTCAAATGCGTCTTCAAGCTCGATTTCTTTCGCGATTGTTACACCATCGTTTGTGATGAGCGGAGAACCGAATTTCTTTTCAAGTACGACATTGCGTCCTTTTGGTCCAAGTGTAACTTTTACTGTATCAGCTAATGCATCGACCCCGCGAAGCATAGCGCGGCGTGCTTCTTCACTAAATTTAATCTCTTTAGCCATTCGTAAATTACCTCCTCAAAATTTTGTAGTATGATATTTTTTAACCGACATCTGCTTATCCGATTACAGCCAGAATGTCGCTTTCACGTAAAATTAAGTATTCGTTGCCTTCGTATTTCACTTCAGTGCCTGCATATTTAGAGAAGATAATGTGGTCGCCTTCAGATACTTCCAATCCTACACGCTCCCCATTCTCAAGGACACGGCCTGTGCCTACTGCTACGATTTTGCCTTCAGATGGCTTTTCTTTGGCAGTGTCAGGTAACACGATGCCGCTTGCAGTTTTCTCCTCTTGTGCGACAAGTTCAATCACAACGCGATCTCCTAGTGGCTTTAACAAGTAAAACTACCTCCTTAACGTTCTCTCCATTTTTATTAGCACTCATCTGTTATGAGTGCTAACACAATTTATATATTAAATAAAGACAATCTGATTTGCAAGTGATATGAGCGAAAATTTTAGAAAATTTTATAAGGTTTTTACAGCCGCTTTCACCCTGGCTAGTATACCCTAGCTGCAGGCAGATTATGTATAAATAGGGGATAAGTTTTGCCATTGTACCTAAAGGGGAAAAACGGGTAGAATGATGGTGTAGCTTTTTCCTTTTGGGCTTTAGTTAAAGCCCGCTTGATTCAGATACTTGTCATTAAAGGAGTTTTGTCGTTGAAGAATAATTACTGGCTGATTGTCCTTACATACATTGCCATGCAGCTATCCGGCATCATCGGTCTCCCATTGATGGGATGGATTCTGCCGAACTTCGTAGCTGAGGATCAAGTAGCCATCTATTCAGTCGTTACTTGGATTGTCATCAGCTTTTCCATCGCCATGCTCATCACCCTGTTCTTTTTGCGTAATGAGCGGCATTCTATGGATAGATCAACGGACTTATGGGAGCGTATGCCGATTGGAGGTTCAATTGCCTGGGCCATCGGCGGGATATTCCTTGCCTTTATTGCCCAAGCGGTTGCTGGTACGATAGAACAGCAGGTTTTTCGTATTAATGGTGAGTCCCAAAACACTCAGGATATTTTACGTCTGATTGAAATGTTCCCGGTCGTCATCCTGATTTCCTCTGTCATTGGGCCAATCTTAGAGGAAATTGTATTTCGGAAGATTCTCTTTGGAGCGCTTTTGTATAGACGGCTTGGATTCTTCCTTAGCGCCTTAATCAGTTCGGTTATCTTCTCTCTGGCGCACGGAGAGCCTGAACATACTCTTCTTTATTCAGCTATGGGCTTCACATTCGCCTTTTTGTATGTCAAAACCGGCAGAATTATCGTTCCTATCATTGCGCATGTAAGCATGAATACATTAGTTGTTCTGATTTCCACCAATTCTGGTGATTGGATTAAAGAGCTGGAGAAAGCACAAAGTTTTATCGGAGGTTTATTATGAGACGTTCACCAATGTATATGGCTATAACTTATTTCATTTTGGGGGCTGTATTTGTCTTTTTCGCCATCCAAAACGTAACGAGGAGCGGATGGGACTTTTTCACCTACTTCCTGATTATCCTTGCTACACTTGATATCGGCTCTGGCATCCGTTTCATCGGCATCCACCGCAAGATCAAGGAAATGAATAACGAGCAGCAAACGAAAAACAAATAAAAGAAAAACTCGAAGTTTATCCTTCGAGTTTTTCTGCTTTATTGGCTTCTTTTGGCTCTTCCGTCCCGCCTGCCGGGTAATGCTTTAAGAAGTAAACGAGCGATTGCAATTCAACAGCAAGGTCTATATGATGCACCCTGATAGCATCTGGGACACTTAAGCGTGCCGGCGTAAAGTTCAGGATGGCTTTCACGTTCGCTGCAACGAGTCTATCCGTGATTGGCTGGGCCGCATGCGATGGCACCGTCAAGATGGCCACTTTGATGTTGGAGTTTGAAAGCTTGCTTTCAAGCGAATCCATGTCAAAGATGGGTACATCTCCAATGAAGGTGCCGACCTTTTCAGGCGAGACATCAAAGGCCATTTCAATCTTCGTATTATTATTCTTCATGAAATTATAGTTAAGGAAGGCTGTCCCTAAGTTCCCGACTCCTATGAGCGCTACCTGGGTAAGCTCATCCTGGTCGAGTGTCTTACGAAAGAAAGACAGCAAGTAATTAACGTTATAGCCGTATCCTTTCTTCCCAAGTGCTCCAAAATAAGAAAAATCTCTGCGAATTGTGGCGGAATCGACCTTAACGGCCTCACTGAGCTCCGCTGATGATACCCTTAGTTTTCCTGAGGCATGCAGATTTTGTATGAATCGATAGTATAGCGGCAGTCGCTTTGCTGTCGCTTGTGGTATTTTTGTATTCTCCTGCAACATTCTTTCCCTTCTCCCTACTTTTGTTGAGTCCCTAATAATGAATCGTCCAATTGTTTTTGAAAATCCGGACTGGATACTCCGCCGGTCTTTTTTACTAAGTATGTTTCTCCAATAATCATCCCTTTATCAATGGCCTTGCACATATCATATATGGTGAGCGCGGTAACCGATGCGGCCGTCAGGGCTTCCATTTCTACGCCCGTGCTTCCCTTCGTCTTAACAGACACCTGAATGCGCAGCCGCTTCTGTTTTTGTTCAGCCTCCCAATAGAAACGAATGTCTATTCCTTTAAGAGAAATTGGATGACACATAGGAATTATATCAGATGTTTTCTTCGCTGCCATAATACCAGCCACTTGGGCTACTGCCAGCACATCACCTTTCTCCATCTCTCCGGAAGTAATTTTTTTATAGATTTCTTCCTGGACTAGGATGCTTGATTCCGCAACCGCTGTGCGAGTTGTCTCAGGCTTATGTACGATATCGACCATCTTCGCCCTTCCCTGTTCGTTGAAATGAGTAAAATCACTCAAAGCATTCCCCCCTTTACCATTATTTTATATTATATTTCGATTTCATGGAAACATTTGTGTAAATATTCACATATATCCTATTCAGTTGCGGTGCCCAGACTTTGTAAGATACACTTAAGCTAGTACTTCCTGAGGTGAGAATCATGATTATTTTACAAGTAAATAATGTATCCAAATATTATGGTGCAGAAGCTATTTTGTCCAGTATAAAGCTTGAAGTGCAAACAAAGGACCGGATAGCCCTCGTTGGCCGCAATGGCGCCGGCAAGTCCACCCTTTTGAAAATCATCGCCGGCACTCTTTCCCATGATGGCGGCAATATCTTCATGCCAAAAGGGACGACAATCGGCTATCTCGCCCAGCATACGGGCTTGCATTCCGATCTATCCATTTGGGATGAGATGCTGACTGTGTTCGCCGATTTGCGAAAACAAGAGGAAGACCTGCGCGCCATGGAAAAATCAATGTCCAATCCTGACATATATAATGACAGCACTCGATATGAGCGAATTTTGAAGGATTATGATCACTTGCAGGAACAATTCAAAAATGCCGGAGGCTATCAGATGGAAAATGATATCCGCTCCGTTCTGCACGGTCTTAATTTTGCCGATTATGATTATGCTACCCCTGTCACATCGCTCAGCGGGGGCCAGAAAACAAGGCTTGCTCTCGGGAAATTATTGCTGACGAAGCCGGACTTATTGATTCTCGATGAACCAACGAACCATCTTGACATCGACACACTTTCTTGGCTTGAGGGGTATCTGCAATCCTATCCGGGCGCCATCCTAATTGTTTCTCATGACCGTTATTTCCTTGATAAGGTCGTCAATCAGGTCATGGAACTATCACGCACATCCATTAGTAAGTATACAGGTAATTATAGCAAATACCTTGTCCAAAAGGCTGAGGAATTTGAGCGCAATCAGAAAATGTATGAAAAGCAGCAGGATGAAATCGCAAAACTAAGAGATTTCGTTCAGCGTAATATTGCCCGGGCCTCAACGACCAAACGTGCCCAAAGCCGCCAAAAACAGCTTGAGCGTATGGAGATGCTGGACCGTCCGCAAGGGGATGAGAAATCCGCCAACTTCTCCTTCCAGATTGAAAAACAAAGCGGTAACGAGGTCCTGCAGGCGAAGGATATCGCAATAGGCTATGAGCATGCTGTTGCCAATTCGATTAATTTCCGTATCACACGCGGAGAAAGCATCGCACTTATTGGCCCGAATGGAATTGGCAAGTCTACCCTGCTTAAGACCATTACAGACAGGCTTCCGGCTATTAGCGGCGAGTTTCAATTCGGGGCTAATGTCACGATAGGCTACTATGATCAGGAACAAGCGAACCTCTCATCAAACAAGACGGTTCTCAATGAATTATGGGATGACTATCCGATGAGCCAGGAAAAGGATATCCGGTCCATCCTTGGTAACTTCCTCTTCAGCGGGGATGATGTCATGAAAATCGTCTCGACATTGAGCGGCGGCGAGAAGGCAAGACTTGCTCTATCGAAGCTAATGATGCAAAAAGCGAACCTGCTGATTCTCGATGAGCCCACAAACCACTTGGACCTCGATAGCAAGCTCGTTTTAGAGAACGCCCTTGTCGATTATCCCGGCACTTTGCTCTTCGTTTCTCATGATCGCTACTTCATCAATCGTATTGCCGATAAGGTCATTGAGATGCGTCCAGAAGGCACTGTTGAATATCTAGGGGATTATGACTATTATGTTCAGAAGAAACAGGAGCTTGCCGAACTGGCAGAGCTTGAGAGCAAACCATCCATGCAATCGAATCAACAGTCTCCCGAAAAGTCCTCCTATCAAGAGGATAAGGAACTGAAGAAGCAAAATCGAAAGCGTCAGCGCCGCATCGAGGAATTAGAAGGTGCCATTGAGACCGTTGAAGCGAAAATAGCCGATTATAATGAGCAGCTTTGTGACCCTGAGGTTTATCAGGATCATGAAAAGACGCTGGAAATCCAAGGCCAGCTTACAGCTGCTGAATCAACATTGGAGGAATTAATGGAGGAATGGACTATCCTTCAAGATTAATGGGAAACGGGCCTTGAACAGGCCCGTTTTTTTATCAACATATTTACCCACAGTCAGTTCATAACTATATCAGGGATTCAGCTAATTTTTCCACATTATCCACAGATAACAAAACTATTATCCACAGATTTTGTGCATAACCACTAGTTATCCACAGTCATTTTAGAACTTTCTGCATTTTTAAATCATACCGCTTGGGGATAAAAATAGCCGCTTTAATCAGCGGCCTTTATCGTTTATTATTCTAAATCTAATCCTGGATTGGCGTTTAGATTCATTCCCGCACGCCTGCCTTGCTCAAAGGCAATACTTCCCGCAGCTCCTATCATGACCGCATTATCTGTGCATAAATATAATGGCGGGATAATTAATTCAATGTCATGCTTTTCTCGGAATGCTTCTTCGAGTCTGGCCCTCAAACCTTTATTCGCTGCGACTCCTCCTGCAAGCAGCACTTGCTTCACACCAAATTGCTCTGAAGCCTTCACTGTCTTAGTAACAAGGACATCTATGACACTCTCCTGGAAGCTGCAAGCGAGGTCCTCAGGCGGGATTGTCTCTCCCTTTTGTGAAGCATTGTGCAAGGTATTAATAACAGCAGACTTTAATCCGCTGAAGCTGAAGTCATAGGAATCCTCTTCAAGCCATGCACGCGGCAATTTCACCGTTGGCTTCCCTTCATGGGCCAGACGATCAATATGAGGGCCACCTGGGTATGGAAGCTTTAGGGTGCGCGCCACCTTATCATAGGCCTCTCCCGCAGCATCATCACGCGTCTCTCCGATTACCTCAAAGGAACCGTGTTCATTCATCAGAACAAGCTCTGTATGCCCCCCAGAGACAACGAGAGCTAGCAGCGGGAATTGGAATTCCGTCAAGATACGATTCGCATAAATATGGCCGGCAATATGGTGAACATTCACTAAAGGCTTACCATGCGCAAACGCCATTGCCTTTGCCGCATTTACACCTATCAAAAGGGCGCCTACTAGGCCTGGTCCCTCTGTCACCGCAACTGCATCAATCGCTTCCCATGTTTGGCCTGCCTGCTCTAATGCCTCTTCCACAACGACCGTTATGGCTTCCACATGATGCCTTGATGCAATCTCCGGCACAACTCCGCCAAAACGCTTGTGACTCTCGATTTGTGAAGCTACTACATTTGAGAGAATTTCCCGGCCGTCTTTGATAACGGCTGCAGCTGTTTCATCACAGCTTGTTTCTATCGCTAATATTAATTGTTCCTTCTTTACCATAATTCCACCCACATAACTAAGGCATCCTCCATATTATCCGTGTAGTAATTCTTTCGGATACCGCCTTCTTGAAATCCCATTTTTCTATATAATTTCTGTGCTCCATAGTTCGTCACCCTTACCTCAAGGGTCATCCGTGTAACGCCCATGCTTTTAGCCTGTGCCATCATTCGGACCATTAATTCCTCGCCAAGGCCATAGCCTCGGTAAGCAGGCAAGAGGGCAATATTCGTGATATGTCCCTCATCCAATATGATCCACTGTCCGCCATAGCCAACGACACGGCCCCTGTCCTCAACGACAAGATAGACCGCATGCTGATTATTCACCAGTTCATTATAAAAGGCCTCCCGGCTCCATGGCAAAGTAAAGGAGGAATGTTCCACCTCCATCACATCATCCAAATCCTCTAGTGTCATTGCCCGAAACATCACTGTATGATTGGTCATCATTCTTCCCTCTGTTTCTCTTGAGCTTCTAACCACTTCGCCTCTGCTTCCGCTAAACGTACATAATTCGGTACAAATGAATGAACGTCTTCTGGCGGCAGCTTCATTCCAAGCATCGCCAGCTCACCAGCGCGGGCATGATGGAGTGATGCAGGAGCAAAAGCTGCCCTCTCTCCAAGCGCCTCCCTGAATGTCTCCTCATGGATAGACACATCACTTCCAATGAAGAGAACAGGCTCATTCAATTGCTTTAATCCCTCTGCGAAATCCTTTGCAAGCAGGTTCTGGTCCTCCTGCACTCGGGTAACTTCTCCATTCTCAGCTCTAAACAAGGACGTATATAATTGTCCTCTGCGAGCATCAAACACCGGGCATATATACCCGTTGAAATACCGTCCATTAAGCGCAAGTACCTCAAGGCTTGAAATACCCACGAGCTCAATCCCCAAGCTCCAGGCTAGTGATTTTGCGATTGTTACACCAATGCGCACGCCCGTATAGGAGCCTGGTCCTTTAGCAACAACAATCCGGTCTAAGTCAGAAGGCTTCATCCCGCATTCCTGCAGCAAAGACTCAACCGTTGGCATCGCCCGTACGGAATGGTTTCTCTTTGTATAGGTTATTTGCTCTCCGATAATACCCTTTTCATTAGCGACAGCCACTCCAAGAACATTCGTAGATGTATCAATGGCTAATACATTCATTCAAAAATCTCCTCACACAACTTTTCATAAAATTCCCCTTGGGGCACAGCCTTAATACGGCGTTGCTCATCCCCCTCATGAAATAAATACAAGGTCAGCAGTTCATCCGGCAACTGAGCCTTAATCAAGTGCGCCCATTCTACGATGGTTACGCCATCACCTTCAAAATACTCTTCAAAACCGAATTCTTCATCCTCATTTTCAATTCTATATACATCCATATGATAAAGCGGCATATTTCCCTTGTATTGTTTCATGATCGTAAACGTCGGACTATTCACTGTCCTCGTCACTCCAAGACTCTTCGCGATGCCCTTCGTGAAGGTCGTCTTCCCTGCTCCAAGGTCACCCTCAAGCGCAACCACTGAACCAGGAACAAGCCGGCTGCCAATCTCCTCAGCAAGCTGCCTCGTTTCCTGCTCATTCTTACAAATTAATTGATACTCGGTCAATGTTATTCACCATGCTTTATATTTTATTATTAAAGTTTACCTTATTTTTGGGTGTAAAGCCAATTTACCTTTATACTTTAGGCAATTCTAGTAATCTTGCTTTTTGGTGCTGGTATTGTTGTTGGAAAGTAAGGGGATTGCTTATATGGTAATGCTGTAGATAAATTATACAATGCTCTTGCATCTTTATGATTAGAGTCAGGATATGCTTTGTGCAATAAGGTTTCCCCCGCCCATAGCATCAGTTTTACCCTCAAGCGTTCCTATAATATATTGTCCTAAATGGAAGTCGTTCGCCCATAACTTTCGTTTTTTAGATTTAAATGAAGAAAATTGCCTTAACACTTAGACACTTAGAAATAAGTCATAAAATTCTATTTAAAAATTGAAAGCACAAAAAAACCAGTTCAAAACTGAACTGGTTTCTGCTTGCCCGGCAACGTCCTA
>X410_Impala__coassemble_263_pt1 | contig 10516 bp, 14 predicted proteins | sample X410_Impala__metabat2_high_PE_006 | metagenome-assembled genome bin X410_Impala | reverse complement strand
CAAGCATGTATCCTTCTCAGGGGCAGATGCCCCCATCTGGGTCTCCGTTCCAGACGTCGCCGACATCAAATGGAGGCGCCAATGGAGGGGCCAGTTCTCCTCCGCAACAGTCGTATATCGAAAATATTCTGCGCCTGAACAAAGGGAAGCTGGCATCTGTGTTCATGACATTTGAGGGCGCTAAGGAGAATAACACGAAATTATTCAAGGGTATTATTGAGGCAGCCGGACGGGATCATCTGATTTTAAGTGACCCGCAAACCGGAATGCGCTATTTGCTGCCGCTGATTTATTTGGATTATGCATCCTTTGAAGAGGAGATTGAATATGCTCCTGAGTTCGGAGGAGTTCCTAGGTAAAACTCGGAGGGTTCCGAAACAGAAAGCAAGGGCTCCTTTCTGCATAGAAAGGAGCCCTTTTATCGTTTTCTAGCTATATTTGTACACAGCGACAATCATCAAGATCCAAGCTGTGATAAACGCAACCCCGCCCAATGGCGTAATCATGCCAAGCTTCGAGATGCCGCTCACGCTCAAGATATAGAGACTGCCGGAGAAGAGAATAATGCCGGCAAGCATAGCCCACCCAGACCAGCTTAATAAATTATGTGAGGATAAATGATTCCATAAAAGGCCGATTACGAACAATCCTCCTGCATGAAACATTTGATACTGAACACCTGTCTGCCATGTTTCTAAGTACTTATCTGCTATTTTCCCCTCTAAGCCGTGGGCTCCAAAGGCTCCTAACGCCACAGCCAAGGCCGCGTTAATCGCAGCGATGATGATGAATGTCTTCATCTGCTTTTCTCCCCTTTATCTATAGACTAAAAGTCAAATAATGAATCTCCATTTGCATCGTCCAATCGAACAGGCTGTTCGTTTGGAAGTGTGACGGTTCCCTGCTGTGTAATTGGCTGCTGCATGATTGGAAGTTGGCTCGCTTGCACGGGCGCAGCGGCCTTCTTCGTTTCGGTTGAAAGGATGAGCTCCATTAAGCTTTTGGCCGCAATGATATAGCCTTTCTGCTCTTCCCCACTTGTCTGTTTCGCCTTCCGAATGAGTTCCTCGGCTTTCGAAAGGACGGCTTCTGATGTGATTTCCATACACTCACCCCGCTTTAATTTCATCATACCACAGGAGGGTCAAACGGTGCATTCGGAAGTGACCAGTCTATTTCACCGCGCCCGGCCTTCCTAAGAAGCTCATTGGTCCTTGAGAATGGTTTGCTTCCAAAGAATCCGCGCCGGGCTGAGAGCGGACTCGGATGAGCTGATGTAAGCACATGATGTAAATTGGTGTCTATGAGCGGCAATTTGGATTGCGCAGGTCTTCCCCAAAGGAGAAAAACGACCGGTTCTTCCTTTGCGTTCAAGGTCTGGATAATGGCATCTGTGAAGGTCTCCCATCCTTTTCCTTTATGGGAATGGGCTTCTCCTTCACGGACAGTGAGCACGGTATTTAGGAGCAGGACTCCTTCGTCTGCCCAGCTTTTCAGGTAGCCATCAGCCGGAATCGCAACTCCAAGATCATCCTTAAGCTCTTTGAACATATTACGAAGCGATGGCGGTACCCTCACCCCTGGCTGCACAGAAAAACTCAGTCCATGCGCCTGGTTTGGCCCATGGTACGGGTCTTGTCCAAGGAGGACGACCTTGACCTTCTCATAGCTCGTATAATGAAGAGCATTAAAGATATCCTCTTTTTTTGGATAAATGGTTTTTGTCTCATATTCTTCTTTTAAGAAATGGCGTAATTCACGGTAATAAGGCTTCTTAAATTCCTCGCCTAAAATGGCTTGCCAATCATTCTGGAAAATTGGTTTGTTCATATTTTCTTATCTCCTTTATGTTACTAAATATGACCATTTTACTTCTATCATTGATGTTTACCCATTTGTTCCCCGGGATATATACATAGTGTGGAAACAATGTTAACAGGTACCAAAAACACAAGGAGGATGATTCGATGTATTCCGTACATGTCGTAGAAAATTCAGTACAAGCGAAAGCTAAGATAGAGCAATTAGTATCAGAAGGTTTTGCACAGGATCATGTTTATGTATTTGCGCACGATAAGGATTTTTCAAAGGACTTAACCGATGCAACTGATTCCGGCTCTATCGGGGTTAAGGAAACCGGCCTGTTTGAAACAGTCGGCAACCTATTCAAATCCCGCGGTGATGAGTTGCGCAGCAAATTTGAGTCACTCGGACTTTCTGAAATGGAAGCAGGCCAATATGAGGAAGCATTGGACAACCATAAGATTGTGGTCGTGGCCTCCAACCAATCCGATGACACAGATAACACGAAAACAATGTAATGTGCGCAGAGGATGAACATTTTCTATATAAAAGAGCTCCAGGCTATTCGTCTGGAGCTCTTTCTTGTTTAGCCTAGAATACGGTGATATAGTGACTTCGCCTCATGGACATCCTTTGTTTCGTGGATAAGGGCGCGTCCATCTTGGAAGAGGACCATTCTCTTCCCCTCTCCTTGGACATTGAGCAAGAAAGCATTCCCGTCCACTTGGTAGCCGGCTTGGATAAGCTGGCGGGCAAGTGTGTCAAAATCCAGGCGCATATGCCTTGGCGGGCGTACCTGTACCGTATCCCGCCCGCATAAAACCGCTGTCTTAGTGGCATTATCCCGTTCAAGGAATGGATATTGCCGATCACTTCCGCAAGAGAGGCAGCCGTCCTTCTTCATCTTTCCGGTTTTGAATTGCTGATAATCATTATTCCATAGATCAAAGAAGACGAGCCCTTCTCGGACTGCCTCGTAATCTTCGACAAGAATCTTTAACGCCTCTGCCATTTGATGGGCAGCTGCCATTTGGACAGCCGGACTGATAATGCCTCCAGTGTCACAAGTTAAGCCTTGTATCGGGATAGATTTCATCAAGCAATTCAGGCACGGTGTCTTTCCAGGAAGAATAGCGAGGCACATTCCTGTGCTGCCGACACAAGCTCCATAAATCCACGGAGTCTGATGCTTTTGAGAAAGGTCATTGATCACCAATCTTGTTTCAAAATTATCGGTTGCATCCAGAATTAAGTCGGCATTGATTACTAATGGCTCCATCACCTCTGGTGTCGCATCAGTTACGATGGCTTCAATCTGCACATCGCTATTGACCATTTCAAGGCGCCGCCTTGCCGCCTCTGCCTTTGGCATTCGATTCTTGGCATCCTGTTCTGTATAAAGCAGCTGGCGCTGGAGATTGCTGTACTCCACGTAATCACGGTCAACTATGGTCAGCTCCTTAATGCCTGCACGGACGAGCATTTCAGAGAGCGCTGAGCCAAGTGCTCCTGCGCCAATGATGAGTACATGCTTCGTGCTGATCTTGTTCTGTCCTGATTCTCTGACCGGAGGAAACAGCACTTGCCTTGAGTAGCGATCCATCTCCATCAGCCCCCGCTCACAGGAGGAATGAAAGCGACTGTATCCCTCTCATTTAAAACGGTCTCTTCATCAGTAAACTCTTCATTCACCGCAGTCATCGCCCCATCAAGCGTGATGGAATGGCGCTCCATGATCATGGCCTTTAATTCAGAAACCGTTTTGCCAGCTGCGTCAAGCTGTTCAGAGTCAAGCTTTGTTGCTTCTTTTAAACTGGCAAAATACAAGATATTAATCATTCGATTCCCTCCCAGGCTTTCCAGATGGATAGCTCACAGTCTCAAGCTGATTACCGACCCACTCCTCGCCGTCCTCCCAATGCTCTTTTTTCCAAATTGGCACGATTTCCTTAATTCGTTCAATCGCGTAACGGTTTGCTTCATAGGCATCATGGCGGTGAGGGGTAGAAACGGCGATGACAACCGCAATATCACTAATATCGAGCTTGCCTGTCCGATGCGTGATGGCCACATCGGCCCCCTCCCATTTCTCCTGAATCTCTCGGCCGATTCGGGTGAGATTCTTGATTGCCATTTCTTCGTAAGCTTCATAGATTAAGTACAAGGTTTTCTTCCCGTTCGTCAGTTCTCTCACCGTCCCGACAAATAAGGTGACAGCGCCAGCCTCCCTTTGGATGACCTTGTTCATGACATCTGTGACATTGATTGGTCCATCAGTCAGCTGAAATTTCATGACCTTCCCCCTTATGTATCCTTTTCGTCCATTGATAGTCTTGCATTGTGTTCATGTTGAAGAAAACGCGCGGGTCTTCTCCCTCAACGAGCTTCGCATTAGCTGCATCGAGCAGCGATGCCATACGCCTTTGGCCGGAATCAAGCGCCTTCTGCACTTTTGGGAGAAGTGACTTGCGATAGGCCGCACATAAAGGATGACACCTGCCTTCGGTCAGCGGGATAGCGAGCTCATATTGATTTAAAAACTTGAGCAATCTCTCCCCTGTCTCCGCCTGAAAAAAAGGCAAATCACAGGCAAGCAGAAGATTATGCTCTGTCTTTGAGGCCATGAGTCCAGCCTCCAATCCAGCGAGCGGTCCCATTCCTTTACGGATGTCGCTTACATGAGGCAATTGAAGGGTGGCATACTCTTCCGGCTGATTCGTGACAAGGAGCACTTCCCCGTCCAACCGATCTGCCTCCCTTACGATACGCGAGATGACGGTCTCCCCCTCTATTTGAAGAAGCGCTTTATTCGTGCCCATTCTGCTGGATTGCCCCCCAGCTAATAGGATGATGGTACATTCCATCTTCCCCACCCCCTTTTACAACCTATCATTTACCCCTTCCCTTCTTACTTGAACCTGTCAAATAGTACTCTAACTTAAAATTATATCACTCCGTTCTCATGCAAGCAGACAATTCGTTTCCATGGAATGGAAGGTATATAATAGACTATACAAGATTGGGGTGCATCGCTTTTTGTTTTGATATATATTTAAATGTATATCTTATTGCTTGATGTACTTGAAGGAGGAAAGAAGGCTAATGAGCTTAAAAAAGACATTAACAATTGCCGGATCTGACAGCAGCGGCGGAGCCGGTCTTCAGGCTGATCTGAAAACATTCCAAGAATTAGGCGTATATGGCATGTCAGCTGTCACTTCCATTGTTGCCATGGATCCAAAGGATTGGTCCCACAATGTATTTCCAATAGAAACATCCGTTGTTGAGACACAGCTTGATACGATTCTTTCTACCGGAATTGATGCGATGAAAACCGGTATGCTTGGCACTGTAGACATCATTGAGCTGGCTGCCCGAAAAATAAAAGAATACAACCTGGATAAAGTCGTCATTGACCCTGTCATGGTATGTAAAGGAACAGATGAAGTCTTAATGCCAGAAAACACGGTTGCCATGCGCGAATTGCTTCTTCCGCTTGCGACTGTTGTTACGCCTAACCTTTTCGAGGCTTGGCAGCTTTCAGGCCTCGGACCTATTACAACGATTGAGGAAATGCAGCAGGCTGCACAAATCATTCATGAGCAAGGTGCAAAATATGTCTTAATTAAAGGCGGCACGAAGCTCGAAGGCCAGGATAAGGCGATTGACTTAGTATACGACGGCAAGAACTTCACCGTCCTGGAATCTGAGAAAATGCAAACGACCTATACTCATGGAGCAGGCTGCACAACAGCCGCTGCCATTACCGCTGAATTGGCGAAGGGAAAATCCGTTGAAGAAGCGCTGGAAACCGCAAAGAACTTCATTTCTGCCGCGATTGAACATGGCTGGAAGCTGAATGAATTTGTCGGGCCTGTCATGCACGGGGCCTATCGCAACTTTAAATAATGGCCTGACGTTAAAGCTGCCGGCGCGTTTGTCCCCGGCAGCTTATTTATTTCACATTTTTATCCGTCATTTAGTATGATGATTTAAAATACTAGAATTACTTTGATATGAACTAGGAGGTAGTGTCATTGAAGCCAATTGATCTTCTCGATGCTCAAGCATCCCTGCAAACATTTGCGGACCATCCCGTATACCTGCATTTAGAGACGACAAACGGGGCTTATGCATCCCATAATGATGAAGCCTTTTTCTCAGCAGGCGCCTTCATCCGCAATGTCGCCATTACCTTTGAGGAAGGAAAAATCATCGGTGATGGTCCATACCGCGTCGGTCTCCGCATGGCGAATGGATGGGTATATGCAGAAGGCATCACACATTATGAAATAGATGAATTTGGTCGTTTGCTCATGGCTGGTCTTGACCACCAAGGCCGACTGGCTGTTGCCTTTGAGCTGAGCAATAACCCATTTGACAAGTAAGGAGATGTGAATGATGGAAACTGAAAGACATGTACTGGTAATCTTCCCCCATCCAGATGATGAAGCCTTCGGGGTGTCTGGAACCATTGCCTCCTATACGAAGAACAATATTCCTGTTACCTATATTTGCCTGACACTCGGCGAGATGGGCCGCAATTTAGGCAACCCTCCATTCGCGACTAGGGAATCGCTCCCGAATATCCGGAGGCAGGAACTGATGGATGCCGCAAATGTGATGGGCATTCAGGATTTACGCATGTGGGGTCTTCGCGATAAAACCGTTGAATTTGAGAATGAGGAAGCACTCGCCAATCGCATCCGTGCGGCAATTGATGAAGTGAAGCCTTCCTTGATCATTACGTTCTACCCTGGCTTCAGTGTCCACCCAGACCATGAAGCAACTGGACGGGCTGTCGTGCGAGCCGTAAGCTCTATTGAAAAAGCTGAACGTCCTAAGCTTTATGGCGTCGCTTTCTCTAATAATCATCAGCAGGTGCTCGGCAAACCAGATGTCGTTCATTTCATCAAGGATGTTATTGAAACGAAGCTTGCCGCAATTGCAGCACACCGTTCCCAAACAGAGGCGATGATGGCCTCCTGGCCTGACCTTTTGGAGCAGAAAAATGAAGAGCTCGAAAGCCGGCTATTCTATGAGCGATTCTATGAATATAAATGGGCTGAAGATATACGCTAAAAGATTTGCAGAGCAATGTCTGTGAACAGAGGAAAAGGGGATTGAGAAGGTTTTATTCTCAATCCCTTTGTTGCTTTCTATTGGCTAAGAAGGCAAACTCGAGAACACCCGCCAAATATAGTGCCAGAGCATAAAAAAATCCGCCAGGCTGATTTAGCCCGGCGGTCCAAAAAGGGGGGGATACTTTGGAAAACTTCATTGCCTTTATAATTTAACCAAATTTACCCAACTTTATACATGTATGTCATTATTTTTTTGAAACCATATAGCGATAGATTGCATGGGCAACGCCATCCTCTTTATTGGATAAGGTTGTATCCTTGCAAATTTGCTTAATTTCCTCTGCAGCATTCCCCATAGCAATGGAGAGGCCTGCCTTCTCAAACATAGAGACATCATTCAGATTGTCCCCAATGGCAATTGTTTCTTCGAGTGGGATATTATATACATCTAATAATGCTTCGAGAGCATTCCCTTTAGAAATCCCGCGATTATTGATTTCGATATTGCCTTTACCAGAGGAAGTTATCGTCAAACCATCAAACTTGGCAAGGGCTTCAGCCGCCGTGCTGAGCTGGTCCTGATGGAGTGAGAATACTAAGATCTTATAGACGTGCATATCCTCTTCTTTAATCAATGCATGATAATCATGCGTTTCAAATAAAAATCCGTATTCAATTCTCGCCAGCGCTCTCCTGCGCACATCCTCTCTATCATGCTCAGGATTAGCGCTCAACACGATATCCACAAGAGAATCAACCGCACGCTCCGGATTTTTTGAGAAAACACCATGATTCGTATACAGTTCGAAATAAAGGCCCGCTTCCTCCAAGAAGGTAATCGTGCTGTCTAGCTCCTCAAACGCGATTGGCTGAGATGTAATGAGATCGCCTTTTTGATCATAAACAGCGGCGCCATTCATGCTGATAATAGGGCAATTGATATTCGCCTCATCAAGGGCCAATCTCGCTTCCTTATAAGAGCGGCCTGTCGCAATGATGACTTGTCCGCCCATTTCCCTCACCGCTTCGAGTGCTTTACGGTTCTCTTCACTGATTTTCTGATCTTCATTCAGCAATGTGCCATCCATATCAGATACAATACATTTCATATCGTTTGGCTCCTCCTTCAATTCACCTTCCAAGATCATTCTAATGATAGGCAGAGATGTCTTATTTTAAGTATATACCCTGTTATTCCACATGAAAAATGGGTTAACTTATCTCCTCTGTATAAAAAATGTTTCTATGGCGAAACATACTAACCGATATAACTAAATAAACCTTTTCTATTAACTTTTAAACCTATACACTATATGATGTCTTACTATTCTAAATTTATAACTGAAAGGCAACAGGTGGAATACTATGACTTCTCGAACAAATCGTTTATCCTTTTGGGGCGGCATCGGCTTCACGGCATTACTTGCCTTACTGGGGTTCATATTGGCTAAACTGCCGGTATTCGATTATATCGGCCCATTAGCATGCAGTATTTTGCTTGCGATCGCTTATCGAAATATACGCAGCTATCCAGAAAATCTTCGTGCCGGCGTTCATTTCTCAGCACGCATTCTCCTTCGTGCCGCTATTATTCTCTATGGTTTAAAGCTAGATATGCAAATCATCTTCAGTGAAGGTCTTGGACTGCTTGGAAAAGCCTTCGTCGTCATTATCTTTTCTATTACATTGATGATGCTCCTCGGCCGCTGGTTAAAGATTGACCCGCATATCTCCTTTTTGCTCGGAGCCGGAACTGGTATCTGCGGGGCAGCTGCCATTGCTGCGATTTCTCCAATCGTACAATCAGAGGAAGAAGACACAGCGATGAGTGTCGGAATGATTGCCTTGATTGGAACTATATTCGCCGTAGGCTATACTGTTCTCTTGCCGATGGTCAGCCTCACACCAGTCGGGTATGGCATCTGGTCTGGGTTAAGCCTTCATGAATTGGCCCATGTTGCCCTGGCTGCGGACCCAGCGGGTGAAGATGCAGTAGCGATGGCATTGCTCGCTAAGCTATGCCGTGTTTTCCTGCTTATTCCGTTTTGCTTCGTACTTGTCTTTTGGATGAAGCGCAGACAGAAAAACGATGACTCAAGTTCAAAGATTGCCTTCCCATGGTTCTTGCTTGGCTTTATCGCACTCAGCATTTTCCGTACATATCTTGCGGGCGAGTGGTTCCCAGCCTCTTTATATGATTCCATTGCCATGCTCACGACCTTCTTGTTATCCATGGCCATGGCTGGTCTCGGTCTCACCATTGACCTGCGACAATTAAAGGAGAAAGCCGGATTCCCGCTCCTTGCTCTTGTCATTACATCGATTTTGCTATCGGTTATCACCTATATTTGGGTGTAAATACCGTCAAGAAACAGATGAAGACCTCCATGGTTTTCATCTGTTTTTTTATGGCAGCCATACTTAGTGCCTTAGAGTCAATATAAACTTCAGCCCTTTTTCCTGCGACTTGTCAGCTAACGCTTCTTTTATAACGGTTGATTAGCGGAGTGGCCAAAATTGCAGTGCAGGAGCGCATCTCAACCATTTGAATACCTCGCTCTTTTGGTTTTATGAGCCCTCCTCCCTGCATACACTGGTACAAGCAAACGAAACGGAGGGCTTGCTTGTATGTATGGATTATTAAGTTATGTTTATTTAGGGATATCCTTATCCGCGCCTGTCGGACCTATCAATGCTGCACAAATGGAAACTGGACTGCGCAAGGGATTTAGCTATGCCTGGCTATTTGGATTAGGCGCCATTCTTGCCGACATTGTTTATATGATTCTTGTTTACTTCGGTCTTGCTACATATATGAATATTCCCATCATCCAGACCTTTCTATGGCTGTTCGGCGCATTCGTGCTTATCTATTCAGGGGTAGAAAGTCTCGCCTCCTCTATTCAGGCAAACGAAAAAAGCCTGCAGAGAAATGTGACGAAGTTTCATTCCTTCCGTACAGGCTTCTTTATGTCCTTGATGAATCCTCTAAGTATCCTTTTCTGGATTGGGATTTATGGATCTGTTCTGGCAGAGACGGCGAATCACCTGTCGACACGCCAGATTTTCATTAATAGCTGTGCCATTATCTTAGGGATATTCTTATGGGATTATACAATCGCTTTATTATCAAGCATCTTCAGGCGGTTTCTGACTGACCGTTTCTTGCGTGCTGTCTCCTTGCTTTCCGGTATTTCCTTGATTGGATTTGGCCTTTATTTTGGCTCTAAAGGCATTCTTTCCTTATTCTAATCAGCGCATTCTGCGCGGAGTTAAAGGCCGTTTTCGGATTCTTTTTACACTGACAATAAAGGTAATAAGGCCAATAAAAGCAACAAAACAAAGACTGACGAGAAGTCCGCCTCTTGTGCCTTTTTGAAAAAGAGTGCCAGTAATCCCAAGTACGATAAATAAAAAGGCCAGATTACGCTTCCACTTATCCAGAGATGATAATTCAATCGACTTCGAATAGGTTATCAAAATCAAGATCCAGTTATACAAGATAAGCAAGCTTGCCCCTGTCGTAAAATACTCATAAACACTGTTCGGCATTAGAAGGGATAAAACGATCGAAATGACAAGACCCAGCACCGTTATGATAAAGGCAGGGAGCGGAATCGCGAGCCTTC
>X410_Impala__coassemble_262_pt1 | contig 10535 bp, 9 predicted proteins | sample X410_Impala__metabat2_high_PE_006 | metagenome-assembled genome bin X410_Impala | reverse complement strand
ACGGCTCTCTGGTTTTTTCGTGTGCATTTATGATTATATTATACCCTTCCCGCCAATTGTTCAATCAAAATTCTAATTGGATGCTATTCTTTTGGCAAAAAAAGCCGGCCCCAAACGGAGTCGGCATATCTGTATTATTACCCTTTAATCGCCTTGAAGGCTTTTTGGGCAGCTTGAATTGTCTTCTCGATATCCTCTTCACTATGTGCTGTCGACAAGAAGATTCCCTCGAATTGAGACGGAGGAAGGAATACCCCATTGTCTGCCATTTGCTTATAATACTCAGCAAATAACTGCAGGTCAGAGGATTTAGCTGTTTCATAATCTGTGACCTTCTCATTCGTGAAGAAGAAGCCAATCATGGAACCTGCACGATTGCAGGTAAGCGGTACATGATATGTTTCTGCTGCTTCCATAAAGCCCTCTTCCAACCGGTCACCCTTCTTGATGAAGGTCTGGTAGGTTTCTTCTGTCAATTGTGCCAATGTTTCATAGCCGGCCGTCATTGCCATCGGGTTCCCTGATAGAGTACCAGCTTGATAGATAGCGCCGCTTGGAGCAATTTGGCTCATGATTTCCTTCTTGCCTCCGAACGCGCCGACAGGAAGTCCGCCGCCGATGACTTTGCCAAGGCAAGTCAAATCAGGCGTTACACCGAAGTATCCTTGTGCACAGTGGTAATCAACACGGAAGCCTGTCATTACCTCATCAAAGATCAGCAAGGTACCGTTTTTCTCCGTAATCTCGCGCAGGCCTTCAAGGAATCCTGGGATCGGCGGTACAACACCCATATTCCCCGCCACAGGCTCTACAATCACGCCTGCGATATCTTCACCGAATTGCTCGAACGCATATTTAACGCTCTCAAGGTCATTATATGGAACCGTGATCGTGTTACGAGCGATTCCCTCAGGCACACCCGGGCTGTCTGGCAATCCAAGTGTCGCCACTCCAGAACCCGCTTTAATAAGGAGAGAATCCCCATGCCCATGATAGCATCCTTCGAATTTAAGGATTTTATCTCGTCCTGTGTAGCCTCGTGCCAGGCGAAGAGCAGCCATCGTTGCTTCCGTTCCGGATGAGACCATACGGACCATCTCAATGGAAGGAACACGGTCAATGACAAGCTGAGCCAAGCGGTTCTCTGATAGGGTCGGTGCCCCGAAGCTTGTCCCTGTTTCTGCGATTTTTTTTATGCCTTCTACTACGCGGTCATTCGCATGACCGAGAATAAGCGGTCCCCATGAGAGCACATAATCAATATATTCATTGCCGTCAATATCATAGATTTTGGAGCCTTTCCCCTGCTCCATGAAAATCGGATCCATATTAACCGATTTAAAAGCGCGCACTGGGCTGTTTACGCCGCCAGGCAGCAGATTGACAGATTCCTTGAAGGCTTCCTTTGATTTTTCATATGAACGCATATGTCCAAATCTCCTTTTCAACTATCGGATTAGTTCGTCTCTTTGATCCATCTTGCAGCATCTTTGGCATGGTAGGTGATGATAAGGTCCACTCCGGCCCGTTTCATACCGACCAAGGTTTCCATCACGATTCCTCTTTCATCAATCCAGCCGTTGGCTGCCGCCGCTTTAACCATTGCATACTCCCCACTTACATTATAAGCGACAAGCGGCAAATTAAAATTATTTTTCACATCGCGAATAATGTCAAGGAAGGCAAGTGCCGGCTTCACGATAAGGAAATCCGCTCCTTCAGCGACATCTGATTCAGCCTCGCGCAGCGCTTCAAGCCGGTTTGCATAATCCATTTGATACGCTTTCCGGTCGCCAAACTGCGGTGCAGAGTTTGCCGCATCACGGAAAGGACCATAAAAGGCTGAAGAATATTTCACTGCATAGGACATGATTGGAATATCCAAATAACCTGCCTCATCCAATCCTTCACGAATGGCCGTGACGAATCCGTCCATCATATTGGACGGAGCGATAATATCAGCTCCTGCTTCTGCTTGGCTCACTGCTGTCTTCACAAGCAATTCGAGGCTTTCATCATTTAAGACAGCCCCATTCTCCACGATTCCGCAATGACCATGGCTTGTATACTCACATAGACAGGTGTCCGCAACGACAAGCAACTCAGGATAGTGCTCCTTCACAAAGCGAATTCCTCTTTGGATAATTCCATGTGTATGGAAAGCGCCTGTTCCGCATTCGTCCTTATCTGCATCATCTGGCACACCGAATAGAATGACCGATTTTATCCCTAATGAAACAACCTCATCAAGCTCCTCTTTTACACGGTCTAAGGAGAATTGGAAGACACCAGGCATGGATGGTACCGGATTTTTTTGGTTCTGCCCTTCCGTAATGAAGATTGGATAGATGAAATCATCTACACGAAGATGTGTTTCACGCACAAGTGCTCTCATCGCACTATTTTTGCGTAATCTCCTGTGCCGGGTAAATGTATTTGTCATGATTAGCACTCCTTGTTTTGATAATATAAATCTATTTCCTTGAGCATATGTTCAATCGTATATTGTTCCGGGCTCACATCAACGGATAAACCAAGCCGCTCGGCCCGTTCCTTTGTCACCGGTCCAATCGTCACAATAATCTTCCCTTCCGTCTTCTCCTTCAGTCCAGATTCACAGACAATACGCATGAACGTCTCTACCGCTGAGGGGCTTGTGAAGAGGAATAGATCAATAGCCTGTTCCTTTAACGTCCTTTTTAGGTGCTCGTCAGCACCGGCTGGCGGCTTGTTGCTGTATACGACCGCTTCTTCTGCCTGTATATGCTGGGCGCATAGCCCTTTATAAATATAATCTCTCGCCAGATCACCTTTGGCAATTAAAACCGCTTCATCCTTATGGACAATTTCAAGAAATTCAGGCAGAAAAGCCTCTGCTACATAACTCTTCGGGATGAAAGACGCCAGAAGACCATGCTTGCCTAATTCCTGCTCGGTTTTCTTCCCAATTGCTGCAATCTTCGGAAGCCGGTCTAGAGGAATACCTGTTTCTTTTGCCAGCTCCAGAAAATATTGAACCCCATTCTTGCTCGTAAAGACTAGCCAATCAAATAGATAAAGGCTTCTTGCCTTCCGGCTGGCATCCTTCCAATCCTCTGGACTTGGCCGCTGAAACGATAAGAGGGGCACCAATACAGGTACCCCTCCATGCTCTGAGATCATGGCGCATAATGACTGGGCCTGTGATTCCTCTCTTGTGACGAGCACCCGTTTCCCTTTTAGAAACATGGTTTGTGCCATCTTTAGCTTTCCATCTCCTCTTTCACCAAGGCAATGAGCTCCTTCGCTCCGCGTTCAGATAAACGCTCAGCCAGCTCTTCGCCAAGAGCGATTGGTTCGCTTCCCTGTAACGTTTCGCGATAAATAATTTTCCCATCTGGCGAACCAATGAGAGCAGCCATTTTCAAGCTGTCATCATCCATTTTTCTCGCATAGCCTGCGATTGGCACCTGGCATCCGCCCTCCATTATCTTCAAGAAGGTTCGTTCAGCCATCACCGCTTCCTCTGTCGCACGGCAATTTAGTTTTTCTAATTCCTTAAGGAGCTCTCCATCATTCGCCCGGCATTCAATCGCAAGCGCGCCTTGGCCGACAGCCGGGATACACAATTCGTCATCCAAATATTCGGTTACGATATCCTTGCTCCACCCTAGTCTATAGAGACCAGCTGCAGCCAAAATAATCGCATCATATTCTTCATCCCGCAATTTTTGAAGACGTGTATCCACATTACCTCTGATCCATTTTATTTCAAGGTCCGGCCTTTGGGCCAGCAGCTGGGCGCTCCTGCGCAAGCTTGATGTACCAACAACCGCACCCGCAGGCAGTTCGCTAAGCGGTACATGATTCTTAGAAATCAGGACGTCACGATGGTCCTCCCTCTTAGGCACACAGCCAATCGTCAAGCCCTCCGGAAGCTCTGCCGGCATATCCTTCATGCTATGAATGGCCATATCAATCTCCCCATTGAGCATGGCTTGTTCAATTTCTTTAACGAATAATCCTTTTCCTCCAACTTTTGAAAGGGTGACATCCAGAATTTTATCTCCTTTAGTCACAATCTCCTTTAATTCAAACTCAAAGGGCAATCCTAACCCTTTCAGCTGGTCGATCACCCAATTTGATTGTGTTAATGCCAGTTTGCTTCTACGTGATCCCACGATAATTTTCCTCATGATTTCCCCTCCATCAAAAGACATGAAATGCTGATGTGTTTCCAAATAAAAAGAAATTGATTAAAACAAGCAGGAAAGATGCGATATTCCAATAGGCCAGCGTCTTCCCATAATATTTTTTCTTCACCCTCATATATAAGTAAATACCATATAAGGTCAAACATGCAAAGGATCCGATAATTTTACTGTCATACCAAACGATATCTTCCACGACTATATAGGCGAACTCTAATCCTAGTATTAAGGAAAGCAATAATAGAGGGAACCCAATCACGACCATTCGATAAGCCATCTGCTCAAGCTTTGCCAAATCTCCAAGCCTGACAAGCCGCTTCCCCCATTTCTTGCGCTTAAGCAAATCATATTGAATTAAGTACAAAAGCGAGAAAACGAATGACAGGGCAAAGGCCGCATAGGAAAGGATCGCGACTGTTATATGAATGACTGACAGCTCAGAGATAAACTGGGTCCTGTTCTCAAGCTTGTCCAGCTGTATGGGAGAGAACGTTTGGACGACCATTAATCCAAATCCAAGCAGGTTGGTGAAAAAGATTGAAAAATCCGTCCTCAAAAACCAATTCAAGGCCAATGAAACAGTAATCAAAATCCACACATAAAAATACAATCCCTCAAGCAGCGAAAGAATTGGAAATCTGCCCGCTTCAAATATATAAAGAAATAAAAAGATTGTTTGCATGAACCAAACAATCGAAAGAATCCAGAAGGCCGCCTTATTGGCCTTCTGATTATTTTGTAGAAAGTCATAGAAATATAGCAATACACTCAAGGCATACAATAGGATGGTTATCTCATGCACTCTATTTAAATATATATCAAGCATTATGCCGTCCTGCCTTATCAATAGGGCTGTGAAACCACTCGCAGGATAGGCCGTTCTTGATTGCGCGCTGATTCCTTAGACGGCACTGTTTTTTTCTCTTCTTTCTCAACCAGTTCATCTATATTAAACGTATCGATAAACGCCTGAAGCAATGCATCTGAATGCTTCTTCTCCGCAATCTCCTTCGCATAGAGAATCGGATCCTTCAGCATTTGATTGACGATACTCTTCGTATGCTTATTGATAACCTTCCACTCTCTCTCACTTAATCCAGGCAGCTTTCTTTCCATGCTCGCTATTGTTTCTGCCTGAATGGAAAGCGCCTTTTCACGCAAAGCAGAGATAACAGGAACGATGCCAAGCATCTTCAGCCATGCATTGAATTCAACAAGCTCTTGTTCAATCATGATCATAATCTCTCTAGCCGCTTCTTTCCGTTCTTCGAGGTTCGCTTGGACAATCCCCTCTAAATCATCGATATCATAGAGAAACACACTGTCAAGCTCCATTAAACGAGGATCTAGGTCGCGCGGTACGGCAATGTCTACCATGAAGATTGGTTTTCCTTTACGGAGGATATTGATATTCTCCATCATTTCCTTCGTGATGACATAATCCTTTGAGCCGGTAGAACTAATAAGAATGTCTGCTTCAAGCAAGGAACATTGCAGCTCCTTGAGCATCTTTGCCTTTCCAGAATATTTAGAGGCAAGCTTTTCTGCTTTCTCAAGTGTCCGATTAATGACGGTAACCTGTGTCGCGCCGCTTCCATATAAATTCTCAATGGCCAGCTGCCCCATCTTGCCGGCACCAACGATAAGGATCTTCTTATCCTCCAGCGAACCAAAGATTTTCTTGCCAAGTTCAACAGCCGCATAGCTGATGGAAACGGCATTCTTATTGATTTCCGTTTCAGCATGCGCTTTTTTCGCAAGCGTAATCACTCTCTTGAATAAATTATTAAATAAAACGCCTGTTGTTTTCTCTACTTGCGCGAGCATAAAGCTCTTCTTCACCTGACCAAGAATCTGGGTCTCGCCAAGCACCATAGAGTTCAAGCCACAAGCCACTTGGAAAAGATGATTGACTGCCCCGTCTTCCTCATAGATATATAAATAAGAAGAAAGTTCGGCCAAATCGATGGAAAACCATTCAGATAGAAATTCCTTAATATAGTATCGTCCGGTATGTAACTGGTCGACGACCGCATACACCTCTGTGCGGTTACAAGTGGAAACGATGATATTTTCCAAAACGCTCTTTTTTGTTTGCAGCGCCTTCATCGCTTCAGGTAATTGATCTAATTCAAAACTTACTTTCTCACGGATTTCAACAGGAGCAGTTTTATAATTCAGACCTACGGTAATGATATGCATCTACCCTGTTACACCCCCATTTGCGTAATTTGCGGATATTCTTCAAGCAGGTAATCCTCATAAACTGCCAGGGATGAATTGTGAACAAAATCGTAACTTTGCCCCATTCTCATTCATCATTAGACCGTTATAAGCATTTCAGCTTCAAAATGATCATTTATTTGACCTTTTTCTACATCCTTCGAGCCAATTAATATCGGTCATGGAAGCTGATTCCAGTTGGCTGTATCTAAATTCCTTATAATCGCTCAAAGGCATGATATAAAAGGATTTATAGAAAAAATAATTCAAAGATTGCTAAACCTGATATAATCAATATAGGTTTCAGTCGGCAGTATTTTTGCCAAAAAGTAGCTTATCCTGAAAGATGTGTAAATTCGTACTATCTGTACATTAACAAAGATTAGAATAATTATCAATAATAACAAACTAGGAGTCGAAAGATGAGAGAATTTCGTTATTTCACTTGCACCATTTTAATTGGCTTTGGTTTTTTTTACCTTTTGCGCTCAATTGATTTTCCGCTATTTCAACCATATTATTCATGGGCAACGTTAAGCATTATCCTTGGGCTTGCCTTTCTTTTGCAAAGCAGGTTTGGGGGACAGGCAGACTTTCTGCTGCCGGGAGTCTTCTTCACAGGCTATGGCCTGCACCAATATATCGCCGGAAAGCTTGCCTATTGGCCGGGTGAACAAGTGGTTATCTTCCTTTTATTTGGACTTGGCTTCCTTCTGATCTATCTAAAAAAAGGGGTTGGAAAAGGAGCCGGCATCCTCTTTATCATCATCTCTGCCTTATTAATCTTTTATGAGAAGATTCTCGACTTTTTAGGCATATCAAATTATGCTGAAACTGTCTCAACCTACTGGCCGGTTGCCTTGATTCTCATCGGTCTGTATATCCTTTATAAGAAGAAATAAAAAATGCAGGAGCCGTAAAGTTACAGCTCCTGCATTTTCGCTTCTTATATTCTTGCTTGAATGGCATTCCAAGCCTTGTCTTTCCCTAGCCCTGTTTCAGATGAGAAGAGAATAATCTCATCACCCTGAGCAAGGTCTAATGTATCTCTAACCACTTTCAGATGCTTCTGCCATTTTCCTTTTGGAATCTTATCAGCTTTCGTTGCGATAACAATCGTCGGAATTTCATAATGCTTTAAGAAATCATACATCATCACATCATCTGCCGATGGCTTATGACGGAGGTCGATAATCAGAAGCATCGCACGCAGCGGCTCCCTTGTCGTAATGTATGTCTCAATCATCTTGCCCCAGGCTTCCCGCTCAGTCTTGGATACCTTTGCATAGCCGTATCCTGGAACGTCAACAAAGAAGATCGTTTCATTCAATTTATAGAAATTCAATGTCTGGGTTTTCCCGGGCTTCGAGGATGTCCGGGCCAAGCCTTTACGATTAATCATCTTATTAATAAAGGAAGATTTCCCTACATTCGAACGTCCTGCCAGCGCAAATTCCGGGAACCCGTCTGTCGGGTATTGCTCCGGCTTCACCGCGCTCATGACAATCTCTGCTTGTGTTACTTTCACTTTTCTTCACCTGCCAATGCATGCTGCAATACTTCATCTAGCTGCGAAACAAATACGAATTCCAAATCATTGCGCACACTCTCCGGAATGTCATCAATATCCCGAGCATTATCGACCGGGCAGATAATCTTCCTCAAACCAGCACGGTGGGCGCTCATTGATTTCTCCTTCAATCCGCCGATTGGCAACACCCGTCCGCGCAGCGTAATCTCGCCTGTCATGCCGACTTCTTTACGAATTGGTCTTTTCGTAAGCGCGGATATAAGCGCTGTTGCAATCGTTATCCCGGCTGATGGGCCATCCTTTGGTACAGCTCCTTCCGGGACATGGATATGAATATCATATTTCTCGTAGAAATCCTTGTCAATATGAAGTTTTTCTGACTTTGAGCGCACATAGCTGAGCGCGGCCTGAGCAGATTCCTTCATAACATCACCAAGTTTTCCTGTTAGAATCAGTTTACCTTTTCCTGGTGACAATAATACTTCAATTTGGAGGGTATCTCCACCGAAGTTTGTATAAGCCAGACCTGTTGCAACACCAATTTGATCCTCCAGCTCCGCTGCCCCAAATCGGAAGTACGGTTTACCTAGAAAATCACTGACATTCTTCTGTGTCACCACAACCCTTTTCTTCTCGCCAGATACAATAACCTTCGCAACCTTTCGGCAGACGGCAGCTAATTGGCGTTCAAGCGTCCGCACACCAGCCTCCTTCGTATAGTAACGAATGATTTGCGTGATGGCCTCATCCTTCATTTGCAGATTGCTTTTGGATAGACCATGTGCTTTCAATTGCTTTAATAGAAGATGCTCCTTGGCAATATGGAGCTTTTCATATTCGGTATATCCAGATAAATTGATAATCTCCATTCGGTCACGCAAAGGCGCCGGGATGGTAGATAAATCATTGGCTGTCGCTATAAACATAACCTTAGATAAGTCATATGTTTCTTCAATATAATGATCGCTGAATGAGTTGTTTTGTTCAGGGTCAAGGACTTCCAGCATCGCAGATGACGGATCACCGCGGAAATCATGTGACATCTTATCAATTTCATCGAGAAGGAAGACTGGATTAATGGTTCCTGCCTTCTTCATTCCCTGGATGATCCGGCCTGGCATGGCGCCGACATACGTGCGTCTATGGCCGCGGATTTCCGATTCATCCCGTACACCGCCCAGAGAAATGCGGACAAAATGACGATTCAATGATTTCGCAATGGATTTCGCCAAACTCGTTTTACCGACACCCGGAGGTCCAGCCAAGCAAAGAATCGGCCCCTTCAGCGAGTTAGTGAGCGATTGGACAGCCAGGTACTCAAGCACACGCTCCTTTACCTTTTCAAGACCGTAATGGTCATCATTTAAGACCTTTTCCGCTTTCGTAATATCTAAATCATCCTTTGTTGCATTAGACCACGGAAGCGCGATAAGCCACTCGATATAATTACGGATGACTGCACTCTCAGCCGAGCTCGCCGGAATCTTCTCATACCGGTCCAATTCCTTCTTGGCTGTCTCAAGAACTTGTTCAGGCATACCTGCTTGATTGATTTTTTCCAGCAGCTCGGCAACTTCAGCTGTCTTGCCTTCCTTGTCGCCAAGCTCTTTCTGGATAGCCTTCAATTGCTCACGCAAATAATATTCCTTCTGCGTACGCTCCATTGATTTCTTCACGCGCAGCCCAATCTTTTTCTCCAGATTAAGGACTTCTTTTTCATTGTGAATGATATCTATGACCTTGTTCAGCCGTTCTTTTATATCAATTGTTTCCAATATATCCTGCTTATCCTTCAGCTTAAGCGGAAGATGGGAGGTTATGATATCAGCAAGCCGTCCTGGCTCTTCAATGTCAACTGTCGTGTTATACGTCTCCGTTGTTACTTTCTTTGAAATCTTTATGTATTGTTCAAAGTAATCCAACAAGGTTCTCATTAACGCTTCAGTTTCCGGATCTTTCTCAGTGGAGTCTTCTATCACTTCAAGCCTTGCAGCAAGATGGTCTCCTTCATCCAAGTACTCAATCATTTGAGCACGTGTTATGCCTTCTACCAAGACTCGAATGGTGCCGTTGGGCAGCTTAAGCATCTGTTTGACCTTCGTGAGTGTACCTAACTGATAGACATCTTCCTCACTCGGTTCATCTGTGGATACTTCCTTTTGGGTTGTCAAAAAAATAAAATGGTCATCTACCATAGCTTTCTCTAGCGCCTGTACAGATTTCTCTCTTCCAACATCTAGATGAAGAACCATCGTCGGGAAAACCAGCAATCCGCGCAGCGGCAGGAGGGGAACGTGTTTTTCCTCAGTAATTGCCATTTGTTGCACCTCCATTTAAAAACCTGTTATATGTCATAAGAATAAGACCTTTACCAATTTTATCGTATTTATAGACCTGTGTCTATTTAGGGCGTTCCCTTGCCTCACGCTCCTCTTTTCCCTTTTCTCTGAGTTTTTTAACATTTTTCATACTTTTATATTATTTATGAAACAGAAGGCGCAAACACAAGAAAAGAGCTTGCCGATGAAGCGAGCAAGCTCTTTTCTTTTTTATCCGCTCTCCCTCTCAGATGTGCGCTCCATATCCTCCAT
>X410_Impala__coassemble_258_pt1 | contig 10632 bp, 12 predicted proteins | sample X410_Impala__metabat2_high_PE_006 | metagenome-assembled genome bin X410_Impala | reverse complement strand
CGGCTATTGCCTTAGCCGCTTCCGCCGTTTCTGTCACTGGGGGCATTTCCTTTATTGGCTTGATGGCACCTCATATCGCAAAAGCATTAGTTGGGCCAAGAAACCAGTTGTTCATTCCCCTTGCCATTCTGATCGGCGGCTGGCTCCTTTTATTCGCTGATACCATTGGCCGAAACCTGGTTGAGCCAAATGGCATACCTGCAGGCATAATGGTTGCATTAATCGGCGCTCCCTATTTCCTATACCTGCTATTAAAAAAGGCTTAGAGAATAATCCCTTGAACTCAAATCTTCAAGGGATTTTTTCATTTATAAAGATATCTATTCCCCTTCATTAGCCCTTCCGTTACATGTGAAACAACATAAACTATAAAAGCATGTCCGACTTAACGGAGGGTTATTTATGAGAAATCCAAGACGAAAAAGAGGTTTTTGTGTGCCTGGATACCGCTATTGCGGTCCAGGATGTTCAGGTCCCGGTTCTCCAACGAATGCAGTGGACTCCTGCTGCAAGCGCCACGATGATTGTTATCAAAGATATGGTCCATGCAAATATTGTGATGATCTGTTTTTAGATTGCTTACGGCCAAAAATAAACCGCCAGACGAATATGGGCAGGGATGCAGCCTTATTCTATAATGTGATGCGGCTGCGAAGTGCTTTGAAATAAATCAAATCCTTTCAAGTGCAAAGATGATTTGCTCGGCTCCAAATCTCATTAGCCGTTGCTCTTCCCGCATTCCCGCTCTTTCAAGCAATTTGCGTGATGGCAGATTGGCGGTCTGTGTTTCGGCTATGACTTTGGACAAATGCAGCACACCAAAAGCATAATCAAGAATGGCTCGAACGGCTTCCATTCCATAGCCGTTCCCCCACCATTCTGGCAAAAGCTGATAGGAGATTTCATGGAAGGATCCATCATGATGGGGGCCTAATGAAATAACCCCAACTAAACTATTCGAGTCCTTATTCCTGACTACCCAATGGTACTCATCCCTCGTATGACACATCTCATCAAATATTAGCGGCAGCTCCTCTTCTTTCCGCACGCCGCCCAAATATCTTCTCACTTCCAGATTCATATATAACTGCTTCACTTCATCATAATCATGCTTTTGAAAAGGCATCAGTACACATCGATCTGTTTCAAGCACCTTCCTGCTCAAATATTCTTCAGCCAAGTCAGCACCCTCACAATCTGAAAAGGCTCTGCCCAAATCACGATGCCGAAAACAACAAATGCCATAAGAATAGTTACATACTTCAACTTGCCTGCTTCATTTTTGGCTATAGCCATAAAACCGAGAATAACTGCGACAAATAAGCTAATGAACCCAACCAAGATAAATAGCTCTGCATTTTCTCCCATGTACCTGTTAATCCCATATGTAATGATTCCCATGATAATGAGTAATAAGGACAGCATGCTGAAACGTTTCATATTCCATCCCCCTTCATTTTTACATTACCACTATATCCCAAATATTCGCAATATACATGTTAGAATACCCTCTAACTTAAAAAACCCGCCTGTACAAAGGCGGGTTTGTCATTTATGCACACTTATCGTTTCTTCAATTCGTCCATAATCAATTGGTTAACCATCTGCGGGTTAGCCTGGCCTTTTGTCGCCTTCATCATCTGCCCGACAAGGAAGCCGACTGCTTTTTGCTTACCATTCTTGAAGTCCTCGATTGATTGCGGATTGTTATCGAGAATTTCGATGACAATCTTGCGGAGCGCACCTTCATCAGAGATTTGGACTAGCCCTTTCTCTTTTACGATGGCTTCAGCATCTCCTCCGTTTTCGACCAATTCCTTAAAGACGGTCTTCGCGATTTTCGAGGAAATGGTTCCATTTACAATCAGCTTGATTAAACCGGCTAAGTTTTCCGGTGTCAGTGGTGTGTCATGAAGCTCTTTTTGAGCAGCCTTCAAGTAAGCGGACAGTTCACCCATGATCCAGTTTGATGCTTGTTTCGGCTCCGCTCCTGCAGCAACTGTTGCCTCAAAGAAATCAGCTGTCTCTTTTGTTACGGTCAGCACAGCTGCATCATAGCTAGGTAAGCCCCAATCTTCCACATAGCGCTTCTTCCGCTCATCCGGAAGCTCTGGAATTTCCGCACGAATGCGGTCCTTCCATTCTTGATCTATATAGAGTTCAACTAAATCAGGTTCTGGGAAGTAACGGTAATCGTCAGACCCTTCCTTCACACGCATAAGCAAGGTCGCACCTGTCGCCTCATCAAAGCGGCGTGTTTCCTGAAGGATGACTCCACCTTCATTCAACACTTTCGCCTGACGCTCCTGTTCAAACTCCAGCCCTTTTCTGACAAAGTTAAAGGAGTTGAGATTCTTAAGCTCAGTTTTTGTGCCGAACTCTTCCTGTCCCACTGGACGGAGGGAGATGTTCGCGTCACAGCGGAGACTGCCTTCCTCCATCTTGCAGTCAGACACACCTGTATATTGAATGATCGATTTCAGCTTTTCCAAATAAGCATACGCTTCCTCCGGCGTGCGAATGTCCGGCTCAGAAACAATCTCAATCAATGGCGTACCTTGTCTATTATAGTCACATAGGGAATAGCCGTCTGCCGTATGGGTCAGCTTGCCGGCATCCTCCTCTAGATGGAGACGCGTGATTCCGATACGCTTCTTCTCTCCGTTTACTTCAATCTCAATCCAGCCATGCTCTCCGATTGGCTTGTCAAATTGGGAGATTTGATAAGCTTTCGGATTATCGGGATAGAAATAATTCTTGCGGTCGAATTTAGTATCTGTCGCCACTTCACAGTTTAAGGCCATGGCCGCCTTCATCGCATATTCGACTGCCTTTTTGTTCAAGACAGGCAATACACCCGGATAGCCAAGATCAATCACGCTTGTGTTTGTATTTGGTTCCGCGCCGAATTGGTTCGGGCTCGCGGAGAAAATTTTTGATTCTGTTTTCAGCTCAACATGGACCTCTAAGCCGATGACTGTTTCGTAGTTCATTTACTCCACCCCCTGCAATGACGGCTTTTGTTTATGGAAATCTGTCGCTTGTTCAAAGGCATGGGCTACCTTATAGACCGTGCTTTCATCGAAGTGCTTGCCGATGATTTGCAGGCCTAACGGAAGGCCGTTTGAGAATCCGTTTGGCACGGAGATGCCTGGAACACCCGCAAGGTTTACAGGGATGGTCAAGATATCATTCGCATACATGGTAAGCGGATCACTCATTTTCTCGCCCATTTTGAAGGCTGGTGTCGGCGCAGTCGGACCAACGATGACATCATATTGGTCAAATACTTTTTCAAAATCATTTTTGATAAGCGTACGAACCTTTTGCGCCTTTTTGTAATAAGCATCATAGTAGCCGGAGCTGAGAGCGAACGTGCCGAGCATGATACGGCGCTTCACTTCGTCTCCAAACCCTTCTGCTCTCGTCTTCTTGTACATTTCTAAAAGATTCTCTGCGTTCTCTGTGCGGTGTCCGTATCTCACGCCGTCAAAACGGGAGAGGTTCGCGGATGCCTCAGAGGAGGACAGGATGTAATAAGTAGATAGCGCATATTTAGAATGCGGCAAGGATACTTCTTCATAGCTCGCTCCGAGGCTCTCAAGCACCTTCAAGGAATCGAGCACAGATTGACGCACCTCAGGGCTGACGCCTTCACCAAGGTATTCCTTTGGAACGGCAATCTTTAATCCCTTAATGTCACCTGTTAAAGCTTTCGTGAAATCAGGCACCTCAATATGCGCAGATGTCCCGTCCATTGGGTCAATCCCGGCAATTGCTTGAAGCAAGTAGGCATTGTCTTCTACGTTGCGTGTGATTGGCCCGATTTGATCAAGCGATGATGCGAAGGCAACGAGACCATAGCGGGACACACGCCCATAGGTCGGCTTCATGCCAACGACGCCGCAATAGGAAGCCGGCTGCCGGATAGAGCCGCCCGTATCAGACCCAAGGCTGAACGGAACCTCACCCGCTGCAACAGCTGCAGCTGACCCGCCTGAAGAACCGCCTGGCACGGCCGTTAAATCCCATGGATTAGCTGTTTTTTGGAATGCAGAGTTTTCCGTTGATGAACCCATCGCAAATTCATCCATATTCAATTTCCCAATCGTAATCGTCTCACTTTGCTTCAAACGCTGCATAACGGTCGCATCATAGATTGGGTCAAAATTATCGAGAATCTTGCTCGCACAAGTTGTTCGCAGGCCTTTCGTCACGATATTATCCTTAATGCCGATCGGCATGCCGAATAACGGACCTTTTGCCTCTCCCCGAGCAAGCTTAGCATCAAGCTCATCCGCTTTCTTCCAAGCATTTTCCTCATCTAATGTGAGGAAAGCCTGCACCTTTCCATCTACATCCTTGATCCTGCTATAGGATTCAGAGACGAGGTCACGAACCGATATTTCCTTTGATTGCAGCATTTGCTGCAGCTCAGATACCTTATGGTCAAATAAAGACATTATTATTCCCTCCCTGGCCTACTCCATAATTCCTGGTACACGTATTTGTCCATCCTGGTGGTCAGGGGCATTCTTTAAGACCTCTTCCCGCGGCAATCCAGGTGCTGACTTGTCTTCTCTTAAAACATTCTTCATATGTAGTACATGTGTCGTAGGTTCAATATTCGTCGTGTCGAGCTCATTTAAGTGCTCGGCAAATGTGATAATAGAATCGAGCTGCTTTGTAATCATGTCCGTTTCTTCTTCCGTAATGGCCAATCTCGCCAAATTTGCGACATGTTTAGCCTGTTCTTTTGAAATGCGCGTCATTAATGACACCTCCAAGTTCCTGCATACTGTAGACAATAATTATAATGATAATATCAAACTTTCGTCCGTTAAAGCAATCAGATTACAGGGAAAACAGGAATCCCTATATATCCATACAAGATTATCCCTTTTTCGGGGAATTTATTGCCCGGGAAAAGATTTGTCGAAGAAATAATAAAAGGATGCCGGTATTCTCCTGGCACCCCTATTTTTCTATGATTTTTGCTCCATATAAGCTTCATATGCCAACATTAGGGCACCCGTTATCCCTGCGTCATCCCCAAGACCAGGAGCCAAAAGATATTCATCAATCCGCTCTGTAATCTCCGGCAATGATACATACCCATTCAGGATTTCCCGGACATTTCTTGCAATGATCGGAAACAGCTGTTCCTGCTTCATTACACCGCCGCCAAGGATAATTTTCTTAGGGGACAGCACGAGGATATAATGGGCGATTGCTTGGGCCAAATAATAGCCTTCCATCTCCCAAACCTCATTCTTCGCTTGCAGCTTGTCTCCCTTCATACCCCAGCGTGCCTCAATAGCCGGACCTGCGGCCAGCCCTTCCAAACAATCCTTATGATAAGGACATTTCCCTTCATACGAATCGTTCGGATGCCTGCGAACCATGATATGGCCCATTTCCGGGTGGGAGAGTCCCTGCAATAATTTACCCCCAATAAGTGCGCCCGCTCCGATGCCTGTCCCAACCGTGATATACAGACAGCTATCTAACCCCTTTGCCGCACCCAGCTTCGCTTCACCAAGAGCAGCTGCATTCACATCGGTATTGAAACCCATCGGTACTGGGAAGACCTTTTTCAGCTCGCTTAATAGAGGATAATCCCTCCACCCTTGCTTAGGCGTTGAGGTAATCATGCCAAACGCCGGGCTTTTCGGATCGACACCTGCGGGTCCAAATGTGCCAACGCCTATTGCATCTGGCTGATGCTTTTGAAAGAACTCGATGACCCCTCTCATCGTTACCTCTGGCAAATCAGTCGGGATGACTGTTCGTTCGACAATTGTTCCATTCTCATGTCCCACTGCACAGACAAACTTCGTACCTCCTGCTTCAATTGCACCTAAAAGCATCCAACCGCTCCTCTCAAGCCTTATTTATTTCTCACTGATACACTCGTAAAGACAAATTTATCATAGCGATGCCTAGAGAATGAATATTCAAACGGAACACCATTATTTAAGAACCCTACCTGCACGACCTGCAAAATCGGATCCTCCTTTTTGCACTCTAAATACGTTTGATCTAGCTCATTGGATTTATCAGCCATGATGGTCCGGTGGGCTCCGCCAACCTTCAAATCTAAGTCTTGCTGAATATAATTATAGATGGAGGCATGCAAAATGTCCTCCGTAATCCCCGGAATTAAATTTGATGGCATATAGGTCTCTTCCATAACATATGGCTCATGGTCGACCATCCTCAAGCGGATAATATGATAGACCGGCTCCTGCCTTCCGATGGCCAAGTGACCAGCCACTTCTTCTGAAGGGAATTCAATCGTAAACTGAATAATCTTGCTCGATACCGGCTTGCCCTTAACCAGATTGGAAAGCCCTAAGCTTTCATCACTGATTACGTTCAATGACTGATTCTTGTACATCTGGATGATGAATGTTCCATGTCCTCTCTTACGGAAGAGGAGCCCTTCTGAAACAAGGAGGTCCAAGGCCTTTCTCATGGTCATTCGGCTAGAGCCGAATTCCTCGGCCAAACTAAGCTCATCAGGAATAGGCTGATCGATAGGATAGTAACCCTCTTCAATTCGTCTTCTCATCTCATTGGCGATGCTCTCATATTTGGTCATATTCTTTTAAACCCCTGTCTATCATCTGAAGTGACTCTTCCGAATATCTTTTTTCTGTATATTTACTTATATAATATAATGAAGCAGACGAAAATCCTCATATTTTTCCATAAAAAAGAAAAGATTTTACTGCTATTGTATAAAAAAGCATAAAGAAGAAGACACGAATGGTGTCCTCTTCTTCTCATGCTCCTTAGAATCCATTATTCTTGGATACTTCTTGAATCCAGTAGCCGCTCTTTTTAATGGAACGTTCCCCATCTTTGTCCAGATTAACGGAAACGAAACCATAACGGTTTTTATAAGCATTAGACCAGGACCAGTTATCCATAAAGGTCCATAGGTGATATCCTTTTACATTGGAGCCTTCACTTGCTGCTTTATGCACCCATTTTAGATGCTCGCGAATGAAATCGATTCGATAGTCATCCTCAATCATTCCCTCGGCATTCCTGAATTTCTCCTCACCTTCAACCCCCATACCATTCTCAGAGATGAAGCATTCAATATTGCCGTAATTCTCTTTAAGATTAATAAGAATATCATAAATGCCCTTCTCATAGATTTCCCATCCGCGGTGGCGGTTCATCTTGCGGCCTGGCATTTCATAATAATCGAAATAAAACTCAGGCATGAACGGACTATCTGGATGAGGCATAGACTCCTTCGCCTTCACACGTCTTGGCTGATAATAGTTCACCCCAAGAATATCGACTGTATTGTTCTTGATTGTCTCAAGATCTCCCTCACCAATAACAGGCATAAATCCTTTTTCTTTTAATAATTCCACCAGGTCCTCAGGGAATGTACCTTTTACGGAAGGATCGAGGAAGGAACGATTGAAGAAAGCGTCACAAATCCTCGCTGCCTTCAAATCGGCCGGGTTCTGGCTGCGCGGGTATGAAGGAGTCAGATTAAGCACGATGCCAATCTGGCCATCCTGACTGAGCGCTCGGTAAGCTTCTACTGCCTTTGCACTTGAGAGAATCGTATGATAAGCAACTTGGACGGCCTTTTTGAAATCGACGATGTTCGGATAATGGAAATCATATAGATATCCGCCCTCTACCGGAACAATTGGCTCATTATGGGTAAACCATTTCTTTACCTTGCCGCCGAACTCTTCAAAGCAAGCCGTAACATAACGAACATAAGCATCAACGACTTCACGGCTCTCCCAGCCGCCAATCTCCTGCATCGCAAGCGGCATATCAAAATGGAATAACCCGACAAATGGTTCAATATCGTTCGCAATCAATTCATCAATCACGTTATGGTAAAATTCAACTGCCTTCGGATTAATATCCCCTGTTCCTTCCGGAAACAAACGCGCCCACGAGATGGACATACGAAAAGAGTTATGGCCAATTTGCTTCATCAAGGCAATATCCTCTTTATATTTGTAATAGAATTGGGATGTCTTCTCTGGTCCCACTCCATCAAAGAAACGGTTGGGCTCCAGCTCATACCAATGATCCCAAATGTTCTTACCTTTCCCGTCTACATCTGAGGCGCCCTCCGTTTGAGTTGCAGAGGCAGCAGATCCCCACCAAAACCCGTCTGGAAACTTATATGATACGTGAGTTTCTCTCTCTTGATTGTTCACGATAAATTCTCCTTTGCTGGTGTTATGATTAGGCTCTGCTCAACCTTTTTATGGTTGGAACAGAGCCTTCTTAATTACATATTTACGTTATCTGTATTTTGATTAGCCATCGCTGCTTTCGCTTCTTCCTCTTCCTTCTTCAAATTAACGCGGTCAATGACCTTCAAGAATGGAAGCCAGATGGCGAATACGATAAAGAAGTTCGCAATTTGCAGCAATGAGCCCATTATGGAGTTCGTTGCCAAGTATCCACTGAAGCCAATCGGAACTGTCCATGGCACAACAACCCCAGTTGGTGCCGGCACCAAGCCGATTCTCATCATAGTATAAGTGAAGATAACAACCACTAATGGTGAAACAATCCACGGAATCAAGATCAATGGGTTCATGACAATCGGCAAACCGAAAATAATCGGTTCATTGACGTTAAAGATACCAGGAGCTCCCCCAATTTTTGCTACTTGCTTCATCTGTTTAGATTTAACGAATACAAGGATTGCAGCAACTACCGCTAGCGTCATACCTGTACCGCCCATTCCAACGGTGAACGTATCCATAAACGTTTTGGAAATAATGTGCGGCACTTCCTCTCCGGCTTTAAACGCTTCCAAGTTTTCGAGAGATAGAGATAGCCAGATTGGATCCATGACAGAGTTCATGATAATTTGGCCATGAAGACCGAAGAACCAGAGCAATTGAATCAAGAACACAACCACCAAGGTTGGAATCAGTCCAGAGCCTAAGCCTGTTAACGGTTTTTGAAGCACACTATAGATAACATCATGAAGATTTGTTTCAAATACAAGAGCTACCACTGCATGAATAACTAAAAAGATTGTTAACGTAATGAATGCTGGAATCAATGCCGCAAAGGATTTAGATACAGCTGGCGGTACGCCGGCAGGCATCTTAATGGCAATATCCTTTTGCACAATTTTGCGATAAATCTCTCCTGCCACAAATGCTGAAATCATGCCAAGGAACATTCCTTTAGCCCCTAAACGGTCTAACGAAAGAACACCAGTGATGACTTCCCCGCTTGCTGTTTCAACGGTAAACGGTGTTAAGAATAGGAATGATGCCAGTGCCACAACACCGCCGAAAACAGCCTCCACATTATAGCTTTTCGATAAATAATACCCGATACCAAACACAACAAAGACGGTCATAATGCTCATTGTCGCACTTTGGGCAACCCCAAATGTATTCGAGAGCGTTGAAATGGTGCCATCACTCAAAAATTTGTTCAAGAACGGCAGGTTTAATAATACGACTACCATGGAACCAAACACAGTCAGTGGAAACGCTAACATAAAAGCGTCACGTAAAACACTTAAATACCGGTTGTTGTTAAGCTTTCCTGCGATTGGCACTAGGAAACTGCTTATTTTATCAAACATCAACTTTTCCCCCAGTCAAATTTCTCTCCCTGCTTGAAGGGTATCTTATAAGCTTCTAAAATCTTATTTCTTTTGAGACTTGAAGACTTCTAATAACTCTTTCACCAATTCCTTCATCGTTAACGTAGACATTAAATGATCCTCTGAATGCATCAAAAGAAGTGAATACGGGATTTGGTCGCCGGAAGCTTCTTTTTGCACCATTTGGAAATGGATATCATGTGAGATGCTAAGATCTGCTTCTGCCTGTGCAATCAGCTCATCCGCTCCACTCTCATTGCCATCCTTATATTCACGCAGCGCTTGGATTACCTTAGCACGCGCATTCCCGCTATGAAGAATCAGCTGAAAACTAATCTGCTCATCTGTCAATTGATCGAGTTTTAATTTCTCCATTATTTATCACCTATTAAAGAAAGAGCTTGTTCGTAGGCTTTCTTCCCATCAGCCATGCCATACGCCATCATGTCAATCACATCAACCTTGATTCCGTACTTCTCAGCTTCCTTCTGTAAATCACCTTTCAAAAAGCTCATTTGCGGCCCAATCAACACAACATCTGCCTCCGCCATTTCCTGCTTCGCCTTATCCTGGCCAACCGCCCAAATCTTTGCCTCATCCCCAACGGATTTCGCATGGGCCTCCATTTTAGTAACCAATAAACTTGTTGACATGCCGGAACTGCAAGCTAAGAGAATCTTTTTCATGTGTATCAACCTCTTTTTGATAGAATTTTAATCCATTTAAACCGCTTACATTTTTCATTATAGCCTAATTTTCTTAAATGTCTATACATTTAGATTAAAAAGTATATTTTTTATATTTGATAGATATGTATCTTATAGGAGGGTGGAGTCGGTTATGAGAAGTAATGTCATGCTTTTCCCGCCTTTTGACCAGCCTGCATACTTATTGGGTAGGACAAGGGTGGGCTTTCTCTGACGATTCCCATCCTTCGACCACCCTTTTTCCCACCCTTCACTCTCTTTGCATGGGACAAGGATGGAGATTGCCTGGCTTCT
>X410_Impala__coassemble_254_pt1 | contig 10656 bp, 10 predicted proteins | sample X410_Impala__metabat2_high_PE_006 | metagenome-assembled genome bin X410_Impala | reverse complement strand
GATTATATTTAATCTTCCCAAGAATCATTTCGTGCGAGAATTCGAAGCCATCATTAATTACTCCTTCATCTACTGATTAGCCGAGTTTGCATATTCGGTTTAGGATGCCCAAGTAATATTGACCCTGTTGTCCATCAAGATTACCTTTTCTTTTCTTGAGGGGGTGTCGGCTTATATTTGTCTGACCAAAGTAATGATCATCATCAGATGCTCATTCAACACCCTGTTATGGAAGAGTACATGGAGGAAGCTAATCGAATCCCCATACTGAAGTAAGGGTGAACCCGCCGTTAGGAATTTCCATAAATAATAAAATAGACACGAATATCTGCCAAATGGGCATTCGTGTCTATGTTTTCTTAAAAAATCTTCCCTTTATTCTTCCTCATATTCCCGCAAGATCTCATCGACAGCCATAATGATGCCTTGGTAGGCAAAAAGCGCAGCAGCGAGTGTAGGGATTCCGCTTCTTGTGCCGTCTTCATTTGGCACGAGTCCGCGTGCAGCCTTGATATCGACATGCACATCGGCAATTTCAGCTAAGTTTGGTTTGCCTTCTTCCTCTGGCTTGACGCCTTGAGAGACAGCGACGAAGGGGACGTGCTGGCCGCGCAGGGATTCTGCGAGGGCGACGGCTTCTTTTTCAGTTGCGGAGCGGGCGAAGATAATGGCACGGTCGCGTTGCTGGGCTTGAACCATGTATTGTCCGCTATATAGTTTCTTCAGCCCCTTCAATGGTTCAGGGCCATTGATTGCCTGGGAGACGATTCCTTCCATCTCCTTGAAACCGTGAATGTAGACTTGTCCTTTTGCTGTTAAGGCCTGGGCTAAAAGGCGCGCAGCGTCCTCAATGCTTTCTTGTTCTTCTTGCTCAATTTTTTTATATACACCTGTTAATTGTGTCAGGAATACTTTTAACACTATCTCTCAGCTCCTGTCAAAAAATTTAAAGGAAAGTTGCTATATCTAGTAGATACAGTATGCGAATCTCATGAACTTGTCAAAGCTTTCATGATAGATTAGGGAAAAGGTATTATTTTTATTATCCATTTTATGGTTACGGAAGGTATTTTCGACTTGGGAAGAGAAGATATAAATGATAGATGTTTTATAGGTTAACGGTTTAGAAGGGGCTGGGAGAGTATGAACGATAAAAAGATTCTAATCGTGGATGATCAGTTCGGAATCAGGATACTGTTAAACGAAGTATTACAGCAGGAAGGCTATCAAACGTTTATGGCTGCAAATGGAGAGCAGGCACTGGTTCTCCAGAAACAAGAGGATCCTGATCTTGTACTGCTTGATATGAAGATTCCGGGGATGGATGGCATTGAGATTTTGAAGAGAATGAAGCAAGCGGATAAGGATATTCGCGTGTTAATCATGACTGCCTATGGAGAGCTTGATATGATTGAAGAGGCACTTAGACTGGGTGCTTTGACCCATTTTGCTAAACCATTTGATATTGATGATATCCGAAAGGCTGTCAAAAAGCATCTTTTGGTGGCGAATTACGACAGCTAAAAGGAAATAAATCATGAATATTGATACTTTATTCACAATTTTGGTATGCTATATATGACTTCTTTTCTGATGTCCTTTTTCAGATAAGGAATACATATTGACCCATTTGGGAAAATGATAAGGGTGACTTCTTTAAGTGCTCTTATTATTAAACAAGGAGGAAAAAACATGCCTTTAGTTTCAATGACAGAAATGCTCAACAAAGCATTGGAAGGTAAATATGCGGTTGGACAGTTCAATATCAACAACCTAGAGTGGACTCAAGCTATTCTAGCAGCTGCAGAAGAAGAAAAATCACCAGTTATCCTTGGTGTATCTGAAGGTGCTGCTCGTCATATGGGCGGTTTCAAAACCGTTGTTATGATGGTTAAAGGTCTTTTAGAAGACATGAACATTACGGTTCCTGTTGCGATTCACCTTGATCATGGTTCTTCTTACGATAAATGTAAAGCTGCGATTGATGCAGGTTTCACATCTGTTATGATCGATGCTTCTCACCATCCATTCGAGGAAAACATCGAAACAACAAAGAAAGTTGTTGAATACGCTCACGCTAAAGGAGTTTCTGTTGAGGCAGAACTTGGAACAGTTGGCGGACAAGAAGATGACGTTGTTGCTGATGGCGTAATCTATGCTGACCCGAAAGAATGTAAAGAGCTTGTTGAGAAAACAGGCATTGATTGCCTAGCTCCTGCGCTTGGTTCTGTACACGGACCATACAAAGGCGAGCCAAACCTTGGATTTGCCGAAATGGAGGAAATCAAAAACCTTACGAATATGCCATTAGTATTACACGGCGGTACTGGTATTCCTGTAGGGGACATCCAAAAATCTATCTCTTTAGGGACATCTAAAATCAACGTTAATACCGAGAACCAAATCGCTTTTGCGAAGCGTGTTCGCGAAGTGCTTGACGCTGACAAAGAAGTCTATGATCCACGGAAATTTATCGGACCGGGACGTGAAGCGATTAAAGAAACGGTTATCGGAAAAATCCGTGAGTTCGGTTCGAACGGAAAAGCTTAATTATCTCGTATTTGAAAGAGATGTCTTCTACTTTAGGGATGAAGACATCTCTTTTTTGATGTAGGATAAAATTGGATGAAATTTGATAGAATTATTTGCTCTTATGGGGGCAACAGTGCCACAATATAGGAAGAATAAAACACAGATTATAGGAGGAATAAAGAATGAAATTTTTTATTGATACAGCTAATTTAGATGAAATCAAAGAAGCACATGCATTGGGCGTGCTTTCTGGCGTAACAACAAACCCATCATTAGTGGCGAAAGAAAAAGGTGTATCCTTCCATGATCGCCTCCGTGAGATTACTGCGCTCGTACCTGGCTCTGTCAGTGCAGAGGTTATTTCTCTTGAAGCGGAAGAAATGATTCGCGAAGGGAAAGAGCTTGCGAAAATCGCACCGAATATTACCGTAAAGATTCCAATGACGCCGGATGGGCTGAAAGCAGTCCGCGCGTTGACTGATGAAGGCATCAAAACAAATGTAACCCTCATCTTTAATGCCAACCAGGCTCTCTTAGCGGCAAGAGCAGGGGCAACCTATGTATCTCCGTTCATCGGAAGACTTGATGATATTGGCCAAAATGGGTTGGACTTAATCGCTGAAATTGCTGAAATCTTTGCTATCCATGATATTGATTCTGAAATCATCGCGGCGAGCATTCGTCATCCGCAGCACGTGACACAAGCAGCATTGCGCGGTGCGCATATTGCGACTATTCCGTATAAGGTCATCCTGCAATTATGCAAGCATCCGTTGACTGACAAGGGAATTGAAGCCTTCTTGAAGGATTGGGAAAGTATTGAATCCTAATAATTTCCAAAAGTAGTACATTATTAGTGGGAATATGTGTAAAATAGTAAGATGGAAAAGTTTTCTGTCAAGAAGTTATGAATAAAGGAATACCTTATTCTCGCCGATCACAGATGGGTTTTGAGAACATCATGTGGCGCTGAAGGGAGTAATTATGGAAAAGCTGAAAATAGCGGGTGGGTACCCGTTAAAAGGGGAAGTTCGTATAAGCGGTGCCAAGAATAGCGCGGTAGCTTTAATACCGGCGACTATCTTGGCCGGCTCCTCTGTTACGATTGAAGGATTGCCTGAGATCTCTGATGTGGAAATGCTTAAAGGATTGCTTGAGGAGATTGGCGGTAAAGTTACGCTTGAGAATAACGAAATGACCGTAGATCCTTCTCAGATGGTTCCGATGCCATTGCCAAACGGGCGAGTGAAGCAGCTGCGCGCTTCCTATTATTTGATGGGTGCGATGCTCGGCAAATTCAAGAAAGCCGTCATTGGGCTCCCAGGTGGCTGCTATCTTGGCCCGCGCCCAATTGACCAGCATATTAAAGGATTTGAAGCATTGGGTGCACAGGTGACGAATGAGCAGGGAGCTATTTATCTGCGTGCCGATGAACTTCGCGGTGCTCGTATTTACCTGGATGTCGTCAGTGTTGGGGCAACAATCAATATTATGCTTGCAGCCGTATTGGCAAAGGGAAAGACCATTATTGAGAATGCCGCTAAAGAACCGGAGATTATCGATGTGGCAACCCTTTTAACCAATATGGGCGCCCGTATCAAGGGGGCTGGAACCGATGTGATTCGTATCGAGGGGGTAGATGAGCTGCATGGCTGCCGTCATACCATCATTCCAGACCGTATCGAGGCAGGCACCTACATGATTATTGCGGCTGCGGCTGGAGAAGGAATCCTAATTGACAATGTCATTCCCCAGCACCTTGAATCTCTGATTGCTAAAATGAGGGAGATGGGCGTCGTCGTGGAAGAAAGGGATGATCAGATCTACATCCCGAAAACAGATAAATTAAAGGCAGTTGATATAAAGACACTGGTTTATCCAGGTTTTCCGACTGACCTCCAGCAGCCCTTCACCACTCTTTTGACAAAGGCGGAAGGCTCGGCAATTGTAACGGACACGATTTATGGGGCCCGTTTTAAGCATATTGATGAATTGCGGAGAATGAATGCAAGCATTAAGGTAGAGGGACGTTCAGCTATCGTGAATGGACCGGTTCAATTGACGGGTGCTAAAGTCAAAGCAAGTGACCTGCGCGCAGGGGCTGCCTTGATTGCAGCAGGGCTTTTGGCTGAAGGTGTGACGGAGATAACGGGTGTAGAACATATTGACCGCGGCTATAGTTTTATCGTAGACAAGCTATCCGGTCTTGGAGCAACGATTTGGAGAGAAGAGATGACCGAAAGAGAGATTGAGCAGCTGGAGAATTCATAAGCCAAAAAGAAGCGGGGGTTGCTTGATGGAAAGAAGTTTATCAATGGAGTTGGTTAGGGTAACCGAGGCAGCAGCATTGGCCTCTGCAAGATGGATGGGGCGCGGCAAGAAGGAAGAGGCGGACGATGCCGCAACAAGCGCCATGCGGGACGTTTTTGATACAGTTCCTATGAAGGGTACGGTTGTCATTGGGGAAGGCGAGATGGATGAAGCCCCAATGCTCTATATTGGCGAGAAATTAGGAACGGGATATGGACAGCGTGTGGACGTGGCCGTTGACCCGCTCGAAGGAACAAATATCGTCGCCTCAGGAGGCTGGAATGCCCTGGCCGTACTTGCAGTTGCCGATCACGGCAATTTGCTGCATGCCCCTGATATGTATATGGACAAGATTGCAGTCGGTCCGGAAGCAGTCGGAAGCATTGACATTAACGCACCAATCATTGATAATCTGAAAGCGGTTGCCAAGGCTAAGAATAAAGACATAGAAGATATCGTGGCAACCGTGCTCAACCGCAAACGCCATGAAGAAATCATTTATCAGCTAAGAGAAGCGGGGGCCCGCATTAAACTGATCAATGATGGGGATGTAGCCGGCGCCATTAACACAGCCTTTGATGACACGGGTGTGGACATTCTATTTGGTTCTGGGGGCGCTCCGGAGGGAGTGCTTGCTGCTGTTGCCCTTAAATGTCTCGGAGGGGAAATTCAAGGCAAGCTCGTGCCGCAAAGTGAAGCAGAACAAGAGCGCTGCTTGAATATGGGCATTGACGTCAATAAGATTCTCCTTATGGAGGACCTTGTTCGCGGAGATGACGCTATTTTTGCCGCTACTGGCGTAACAGATGGAGAGCTGCTCAAAGGCGTTCAATTCAAGAGCAATAATTATGGACTCACACATTCAGTCGTTATGAGAGCGAAGTCAGGAACAGTGCGTTTCATCGATGGAAAACATAGCTTGAAGAAAAAACCAAACTTGGTCATCAGGCCATAATTTTGGTGAATTGAAACAAATCCTCCAGATAATTAATCTGGAGGGTTTGTTATAATTTTTTTAAAATTGTGTTATATTGTGAATATTGCGGTAGTTGTGTGGATTTCATAAGTGAATTCTAAAAGTTGAAGTATGCATGAAAACCGAGTACAATAAAATATGTTTGATTCGTATGAAGGTCATTAACTCTTAACGGCGTACACATTGCCACAACTGCTTCTATTATCTTCTGATTCTTTTCTTCTTGAATTCCTATCCAAGTATCATTAATCATTCACTAGTACAACCAAAAAATATAACTTATTAATTTAAAGTGTGGTGTCATAATGGAATTAACTATTTCTGATTTAGAAAATTTAAAACTGAAAGAACTATATGAACAAGCGAAGAAATATAAAGTATCCTATTACAGCAAGCTAACGAAGAAGGAGCTTATTTTTGCCATTCTGAAGGCGCAAGCGGAGCGGGACGGCTATTTATTCATGGAAGGCGTTCTAGAAATCATTCCTTCTGAAGGATTCGGCTTCCTTCGTCCAATCAATTATTCACCAAGCAGTGAGGATATCTATATTTCCGCGTCCCAAATTCGTCGTTTCGATCTTCGAAATGGGGACAAGGTATCCGGAAAGGTACGACCGCCTAAGGAGAATGAACGGTATTACGGATTGCTTCATGTGGAAGCGGTTAATGGCGATAATCCGGAATCAGCGAAGGAGCGTGTCCATTTCCCTGCGCTCACGCCGCTATACCCGGATCGTCAGGTCATTCTTGAAACAACCCCGCGCAATATGTCCACTCGTGTGATGGACATCATCGCGCCTGTCGGCTTCGGTCAGCGGGGATTGATTGTCGCTCCTCCTAAAGCTGGTAAAACGATGCTCCTAAAGGAGATCGCTAATGCGATTACGACGAATCATCCGGAGGCAGAATTAATCGTGCTTTTGATTGACGAACGTCCGGAAGAGGTAACCGATATTGAGCGTTCTGTTCAAGGTGATGTCGTCAGCTCTACCTTTGATGAGGTTCCAGAAAACCATATCAAAGTTGCTGAGCTTGTACTGGAAAGAGCGATGCGCCTAGTTGAGCATAAGCGTGACGTTATTATCCTCATGGATAGTATCACGCGATTGGCAAGAGCCTATAACCTTGTTATTCCGCCAAGCGGAAGAACGCTTTCCGGAGGGATTGACCCGGCAGCCTTCCACCGTCCGAAGCGATTTTTCGGGGCAGCCCGTAATATTGAAGAAGGCGGCAGCTTGACCATCCTTGCGACTGCACTTGTGGATACAGGTTCTCGTATGGATGATGTCATTTATGAGGAATTCAAAGGAACAGGCAATATGGAGCTGCATCTTGATCGTTCCCTTGCGGAGAGAAGAATCTTCCCGGCCATCGACATTCGCCGCTCTGGCACACGGAAAGAAGAGCTCATCATTCCGAAGGATCACCTGGAGAAGCTTTGGGCAATCCGCAAAACGATGTCCGATATGCCAGATTTTGCCGAGCGCTTACTGCGTAAATTGAAGCAGACTAAGACCAACCAAGAGTTTTTTGACTACCTTGATGATGAAATGAAGAAATCAACGAATACAAAGAGAATCCTCTAAAGAAAAAGATTCGATTTGTTGATTTATAAAAGTATGTCTGTTATACTATTTTAAGTGTGCTTCACATAAGTGAACGTACACCTTATAACTCTGTTTCGAAAGACTCAGGGCGGAAGGAGTGGAAAAGATGAAAGCAGGAATTCACCCTAATTACAAAAAAGCCATGGTTAAATGTGCTTGTGGTAATGAATTTGAAACTGGCTCCGTTAAAGAGGAAGTGCGCGTAGAGGTTTGCTCTGAGTGCCACCCATTCTACACTGGACGTCAAAAATTCGCTTCTGCTGATGGACGTGTTGAACGTTTCAACAAGAAGTACGGTTTCAAATCTCAACAACAACAATAATAATGATTTTACTAGGAACAGGCAGCGGGTAAGCCGCTTGCCTGTTTTTTATTCGGCCAATTTTTCCTATAAAGGAACGTTATTTTGCGCCGAGAGAAATTGAGCAAGATATGCAATTATACATTCTTATGGATTTTTAATCATGATATAATAAGCACTAGTGGTAAGCATAATTCTTATGATGAAATGATCGAGTATGAATGAACGAAGGGAGACACCATCGCATGTACGAAATGAAACAAACGGGCTGGATGGAATTAATTTGCGGCAGCATGTTTTCCGGCAAATCTGAAGAATTGATTCGAAGAGTGAGGAGAGCGGTATTCGCCAAGCAATCCATCGCAGTATTCAAACCCGCTATTGATAATCGGTACAGTGAGGAGGCGGTCGTTTCCCACAATGGATCATCTGTTATAGCGAAGTCCATTACACATTCATCTAAAATCTTTGAGCATATTGATATGGATACAGATTTGATTGCCATTGATGAGGTGCAATTCTTTGATGAAGAGATTGTTGAGGTCGCCCAGCACTTGGCTGACAGCGGATATCGTGTCATTTTGGCCGGTCTTGACCAAGACTTCCGGGGAGAGCCATTTGGTCCGATGCCTCAATTGATGTGTCATGCGGAACAAGTGACCAAGCTCCAGGCTGTCTGCTCAGTATGCGGATCACCAGCCAGCCGCACGCAGCGTCTGATTGATGATAAGCCGGCAGGATATGAGGATCCAGTCATTTTGGTTGGCGCATCCGAATCCTATGAGCCTAGATGCCGTCACCACCATGAAGTGCCTGGCAAGAGAGAAATTGTGTCAGCTCCGCTTGATGGCGGCATACTTGAATAAACCCCACGAGGAAACACCTTCATGAAGAGGGTGTTTTTTTAGTGGGTCCTGGAAGTGAATTTTCTTATTTGCTGCCTTGTGTGTTACAATAGATAATTGAATTGAGACGGCGGATTAAAGCGCCGATGCAGATAAAACCTGTTGATGAGGTGAATAAATTGATCGATCGATTACAAGCGGTTGAAGACCGATATGAAAGATTAAACGAATTATTGAGTGATCCTGATATCGTCAATAATACGACTAAGCTCCGTGAATATTCCAAGGAGCAATCGGATATCCAGGATACGGTATTTGCTTATAGAGAATATAAAGAGGTACGCTCCCAGCTTCAAGACGCGAAGGCGATGCTTGAAGAGAAGCTTGATGCAGATATGCGCGAGATGGTGAAAGAGGAAGTGGACGAGCTTAGCGCCCAAATGACCGAGCTTGAGGAAAAGCTTCGCATTCTTCTCATTCCGAAGGACCCGAATGATGATAAGAACGTTATCATGGAAATCCGCGGCGCAGCCGGCGGGGATGAAGCAGCGTTGTTTGCGGGCAGTCTTTACCGTATGTACAGCCGCTATGCAGAGGCACAGGGCTGGAAGATTGAAGTCATGGACTCCAATCCGACAGGCTTAGGCGGTTATAAAGAGATCATCTTCATGATCAATGGTAATGGCGCCTACTCAAAGATGAAATTCGAAAATGGGGCACATCGTGTGCAGCGTGTTCCTGAGACTGAGTCGGGCGGACGGATTCATACATCCACGGCAACAGTAGCCTGCTTGCCGGAAGCGGAAGAGGTAGAAGTCGAGGTTCATGATAAGGATATCCGTGTGGATACGTTCGCATCCAGCGGCCCTGGCGGACAAAGCGTTAATACAACGATGTCAGCGGTGCGTCTGACCCATATGCCTACTGGAATCGTTGTATCCTGCCAGGATGAGAAATCCCAAATCAAGAATAAAGAAAAAGCGATGAAGGTTCTTCGTGCCCGTATTTATGATAAGTTCCAGCAAGAGGCACAGGCCGAATATGATAAAACGCGTAAAAGCGCGGTTGGTACAGGGGATCGCTCTGAGCGGATCCGTACTTATAATTTCCCGCAAAACCGTGTAACGGACCACCGCATTGGTCTCACAATTCAAAAGCTCGACCAAATCATGGAGGGTAAGCTTGATGAAGTCATTGATGCTCTTATCATGGCTGACCAAGCTAGCCGCCTTGAGAATGCGGAGCAGGAATGATGAAGATATATGAAGCTCTGAAATGGGCTTCTTCTTTTTTACGGGAAAAAGGAAGGGATGAAAACGCCGGCGAATGGCTCTTAATGGCGCAACTTGGGAACACGAGAGCCCAGTTGCTTGCCGCTATGCAGGAGGAGCTGCCGGCTGCAGCACTTGAACAATTCCAGGAATCTGTGCGCAAGCATGGTGTAGAGGCAGTGCCCATCCAGCATATCATCGGCTCTGAGGAGTTTTATGGCCGTACCTTTGCGGTGAACGGTGACTGTCTTATCCCCCGCCCGGAAACAGAAGAACTCATCTACCATGCGATTGAAAAACAGAAGAACGTATTCTCTGCAAAACAGGCATTGACGCTTGCTGATATCGGGACGGGAAGCGGCATTATCGCCATCACGATGGCTTGTGAGCTTCAGGGACTTTCTGTGTTTGCTGTGGATTTATCGGATAAAGCGCTTGAAGTCGCTAAGAGGAATGCTGTAGCACACGGTGCGGAGATTCGATTCATGCAGGGAAATCTTCTCGACCCGCTGATTCATGCAGGGCAGAAGGTGGATATTCTCCTTTCAAACCCGCCCTATATCCCAGAGAGTGACCGGGAATGGATGTCTGAGGTGGTAACTGACCATGAACCATCGATGGCCCTCTTTGCCGGTGAGGACGGACTGGATTGCTATCGTGAGCTTGCGGCCAATATGTCTAAGGTGCTCAATCTCCCGGCACTAGTCGGCTTTGAGGTTGGAGCAGGGCAGGCCGAGAGTGTGGCAGCCCTGATTAAGGCCTCCATCCCTGGAGCGGAAACAGACATTGTCTATGACATTAATGGCAAGGACCG
>X410_Impala__coassemble_252_pt1 | contig 10856 bp, 7 predicted proteins | sample X410_Impala__metabat2_high_PE_006 | metagenome-assembled genome bin X410_Impala | reverse complement strand
CCTCATGCAAAGCGTATAAAGTGTGGACAAAGAGTGGAAAACCCATCACTAAACCCCTTTCTTAAACGGCCAAATCCTCCTGTACCAAGGCAGCTTCTCTTTTTCAGCGTCTGGCTGCTCATCAGCATCATGGCCATGATGTCCATGAAGCGGGCATACTTCCCTCGGTTCGCTCCCTTTCTTGAAGTAGGTCATCCGTTTTACCGGGCAATCTTTATCTGCCAGCAAGCCGGTGACTGGGTCGATTTCGACGCCGACTACGCCTTTTGGCTGCTTGAATTCAGCAACTGGCTTGTCCTTGTGGGTGGCTTCCATGAATTCTGCCCATATTTGCTTGGCGGTTGTTTGGTCATATTTCGTTTCGAGCTTTCGCGATTGGTCGTAGCCTGCCCAAATGCCAGCTGTCAGCTGTGGCGTGAAACCGATCATCCAGCTGTCATATTCCGTGGAGCCGGATTTGCCGGCATACGGGCGTGAGAGCTTTGGAATGATAGAGGAGCCTGTGACAGAGGCATAGCCATTTAATTTCTGATCAAAGACGCCTGTGAGCATTTGCGTCATGACATAGGAGTTTGCTTTATCTAACGCCTTTTTCTTTTGCGGCTTGCGTTCGTACAAGGTTTCACCTTCGCGGCCGACGACCTTTGTGATGAAGAAAGGCTTTACCTTTTTACCGCCATTAGCGAAGTGGTTATAGGCATTCGTCATCTCGATTGGCTTGACGCCGGATGTGCCGAGGGCAAGTGATGGCACCTTCGCCATTTTGGATGTGAGGCCGAAGCGTTTCACTGCCTTGACGAGTTCATCCTGCCCAAGGAAGAGATGGGTTTTGACCGCATAAATATTGTCCGATAAGGCAATGGCCTGTGCCATAGTGATAGCTTCATTGGCGTAATGGTTGCGGAAATTATGCGGTGTGTAGCTGCTTTTGCCCTCATCATAGGAGAAGGTTGTTTCCTCACTCCTCATCGTTGTCGATGGAGTAAAGCCTTTCTCAAGCGCCGTATAATAGAGAATAGGCTTGATGGTCGACCCCGGCTGGCGCAATGATTGAGTCGCACGGTTGAAGGCGCTCTTTTCATAATTGGTTCCGCCAATTAAGGCTTTTACGCTGCCGCTTTTTGGATTCATGGCCACGAGCGCAACCTGCAATTCACTATTGTTTGGAATATGGGCTGTGACGATTTCCTCTGCTTTTGTCTGCTGGTCGATATTCATGGTCGTATAAACGGTTAAGCCGCCATTACGAATGAGATCCTCGCGACCGCGCAGAACGGTCCTCAGCTCCTGGTTTGCTGCATCAAGGAAATAGGGGGCTTCTGCTAAATCCTCTGTATCCAGGGATCCGAAGAAGGCAATATCCTGAAACTCCTTGCTAGCTTGTTCTGCCTGCTCTCTCGTAATGGCGCCGGTTGCCTCCATTGAGAGAAGCACGACATGCTGGCGATTCTTCGCATTCTCGGGCGAGCGAATGGGGGAGTAGAGGCTAGGTCCTTTTGGAATACCAGCCAGGATGCTTGCCTCCGTTAATGTCAGATCACGTGCATCCTTGTGAAAATAATAATGGCTCGCAGCTTCGATGCCGTACATGCCGTGACCGTAATAGATTGTGTTCAAATAACCTTCTAGTATTTCATTCTTTGAATAATGATTCTCTAGCCGGAGTGTATAGAATGCTTCCTTTGCCTTCCTTGACCATGTTTTCTCTGAACCTAGGAAGAGATTCCGTGCATATTGCTGCGTGATTGTGCTTGCACCCTGAACCTTTGCACGTGCAGCTACATCCTTTACGATAGCTCCTGCGATTCGCTTCATATCAAAACCATGATGGGAGTAGAATTGACGGTCCTCCACCGCGATGGTGGCATCTATTAAATAAGGGGATATCTCATCAAGCGCTACCCAATAGCGCTTTTGTCCGCCATGGCTTTCGCCAAAAGATTGAAGATTATCCGCTAAATATACCGTCGTTTGCGGAACAACCACCTCAGGCGCACCGGCCAGCTTAACAGCAGCCCATATGACGGTCGTGCATACAAGGGAGACTGCCGCGAGTAATAGCATGGCAAATGAAAGGGCGCGGTAGATGATTCGTTTCTTTCTTCTGCGTTCGGTTCTGGACATATTCCTTCCCCCTTAGTCTAGTGGTGTCAAATCATTTATTACCTGTAGTATGAAAAAAAGAGGGATTTTTTAAACAGAAATTTGGGTTTTGGGGAAAATCTTTACTTTTAGGATGGATTAGACTATACTCTTTTAGGTTTGCGAGAAAAAGAAGGCTAAAAACCATGAGAATCCGTCCATACTAGATAAAGGAGCGGACTTTGGCTTTTTTTCTAAAAATATAGTCCGGCAAGTTGCCAGACTGTTTTTCAATATCTTATACTTGTAGAATTGAGTAATAAAACAATCCCAGGGGGAGTTCATTATATGACCGAGGAAAAAGGGAATACAGCTAAAGAGGTCATGGTGAGATTGAAGACAAGGATCGAACATGAGGATGATGCAGAGAATATTGAACTTGTCACATTCGGAACACTGCATCATATGCCTAATGCGACGTATGTCCGTTACATTGAACATGTAGAGAATAATGGAAAAATCAATACGACGGTGAAATATGACGGAAACGAGATGCTCATCATTCGGACCGGAGCGGTGAAAATGAAGCAGCTGTACAAAATTGGCTCCATAACAGAAGGTTCTTATGACAGCATTCATGGTACACTTGATTTATCGACTCATACAATTGCCCTGAATCATACCGTCAATAAAGAGACAAATGAGGAAGAGTTTACCGTTTCCTATCATTTATTTTTGCAGGATGAAAATGTGGGGCATTATCACCTTACATTAACGGTCAAGGAGGAAAACAACCAATGAATATCGTAACGGAGATTCAACAGCAAATTAAAGACGAAATCAAACAGGCCGTTCTGAAGGCCGGCTTGGCAGCAGAAGAACAGATTCCAGGCGTCATCCTTGAATTGCCTAAAGATAAGGCGCATGGAGATTATTCGACAAATATGGCGATGCAGCTTGCCCGTGTTGCAAAAAAGGCGCCAAGAGCGATTGCGGAGGCCATCATCGAGAATTTCGATACGACTAAGGCATCTATCTCAAAGATTGAGATTGCTGGACCGGGCTTTATTAATTTTTATCTAGATAATAGCTATCTAACTGATTTAATCCCGACTATTCTTGATGCAAAAGAAGCTTACGGAGAATCAAATGTCGGTAAGGGCGAGAAAATCCAGGTTGAGTTCGTCTCTGCCAACCCGACAGGTGACCTGCATTTAGGCCATGCCCGCGGTGCTGCGGTAGGGGATTCACTATCCAATATCCTTGATAAGGCTGGCTGGGATGTATCCCGTGAATATTACATCAATGATGCCGGAAACCAAATCAATAATCTTGCTTACTCTGTTGAAGCGCGCTACAAGCAAGCACTAGGCCTTGAGGCAGAAATGCCAGAGGACGGCTACCATGGAGAAGATATTATCAATATCGGAAAACGCCTGGCAGAGGAATTCGGCAATCAAATCCTTGATAAGAGTGACGAAGAACGCTTCAAGTTTTTCCGTGAATACGGCTTGAAATATGAAATGGAGAAATTGAAGAAGGACCTTGAGAGCTTCCGCGTCCCGTTTGACGTATGGTTCTCTGAGACTTCCCTCTATGAGGATGGCAAGATTATGCCAGCATTGGAGCTTCTCCGCGAGAAAGGCCATATTTATGAGAAGGACGGAGCAACATGGTTCAGCTCTACTGAATACGGCGATGACAAAGACCGTGTATTAATCAAGAATGACGGCTCTTACACATACTTATTGCCAGACATCGCTTACCACAAGAACAAGCTTGAGCGCGGCTTTGAGAAATTAATCAACATTTGGGGTGCTGACCATCACGGATACATCCCGCGTATGCAGGCAGCTATCCAGGCGATGGGCTATCCAAAGGATACACTTGAAGTAGAAATCATCCAGCTTGTACATTTGTTCAAAAATGGCGAGAAGATGAAGATGTCCAAACGTACAGGTAAAGCTGTTACGATGAGAGATTTGATGGAAGAGGTTGGCTTGGATGCAGTACGTTACTTCTTTGCAATGAGAAGTGCTGACTCCCATATGGACTTTGACCTTGACCTGGCTGTTTCTCAATCGAATGACAACCCGGTTTATTATGCTCAATATGCTCATGCGCGTATTTGCAGCATTTTACGCCAAGGGGAAGAGATGGGCATCACCCTTGATGGAGAGGTTGACTACAGCCAAGTCGGTTCAGAGAAAGAAATCGACTTGCTGAAGAAACTCGGTGAATTCCCGCAGGCTGTTGCGGAAGCGGCTGAAAAACGCATGCCTCATCGTGTGACAAACTATATCTTTGACCTAGCTTCTACTTTCCACAGCTTCTACAATGCGGACAAGGTTCTTGACCTTGAGCATCCTGAACGAAGCAAAGCTCGTCTTGCTCTCGTGCAAGCAGCGAAGATCACTTTGGCAAATGCCTTGAAATTAATCGGTGTATCGGCTCCGGAAAGAATGTAATAGAAAGAAAATCAGGCCATCCTTTGATATATCAAAGGATGGCCTTTTTATTTGAATCGAATGGTGCCGCCGCTGGTTCGCTTAACCCCTCTGAGGGAGGAAAGATCCTCAATTAATTTCAGCATCGCGATATCCTTGTTTTTCGCCTCGATGATGAAATCAATCTCCTCGACTCCAGCCGATTTCAAAAGCTGAATGAATGGGAGAATGAATTCCATATCCACATTAGCTGCGTGGGCTCTAATCTCCTTGTCGGATCTGGGGGAGGAGATATGGATTTTGGGCTTCCAGCCGCGTCCTTCCCATGTCTTCAAAATGCGCGGGAGGAGGGTATTTAACTTCTCAGTGGAAGGATTGGCGATATGGTGATGGTAGTCGAAGAGTAAGGGGATTTCCTCCTGCTCGCACACCTGCAAGGTTTCTTCTGCGGTATAGGTTTTATCATCATTCTCTAAAGTCATCCGTTCCTTGATATGTAGAGGGAGCTTTTGAATGTTTTGATAAAAGCGGCTGATAGCAGCCTTTTTATCGCCGTATGAACCGCCGACATGGATGTTGATCAAGGAGCCCTCGGGCATGCCCATCGCTTCAAGGAGACGGTAATGGTATTGCATGTCTTCAACCGCCTTCTCGGTCACATCCTGGTTTGGGGATGTGAAGAGGGTAAAGGCGTTTGGGTGGAAACTAACCCGCAGCTGATGACCCTTAACGAGCTTGCCAAGCTCAGTCCAGTCTTTTTTGAAAGGGGTAATATAATCCCATCTCACATCCGGATGGGTGGCAAGCGGAACAATGGAGCTTGAGAAGCGGTATACCTTGATTTCCTTCGCGATATTGTAATAGAGGATCCGTTTTGTCGTCTCGATATTCTGCTTTGTCAATTCGAGCAAGCGACTCTGTTGATCCTTGGCAGAAAGAGTGCTCCAGCGTGTATAGGTAATAGTCTTAGAGGGGGAGGAGTCCCAAAGGTCCAGAGCGGTTGAGACATATCCAAATCGAATATCCATTTTACAGGCATCCTTTCAAGCGGAAGTGGTTGATTTCATCGCCATGAAATTAGTATGACAAGTTTTCGGCAAATTACCCCCAAACTACCTCTTTAGATGTGTACCTTTCACCCTAAGTTTAGAATAATTTGAAATTGATGGAAGATATAGATTGACTGAACGCTCATTCATTATTAGAATGGAAATAGATACTAATGGTATATTTAGGAATGCCGCTATTTGACGCATGCAAGCGAGAGTAGCAGCAAATAAGGGGCGAAAGAGGGATGGAGATGAATGGTCTGCTTTGGATCAATTTAATTGCAGCCATACTTGTAACCGCTTACGCAATCTATTTATTTGCGTACCTGGTTAAATCTCGAATCGAATTTATCAAGCTCGGCAAGAAAGAAGAGTTTGATAATGATGTAAAAAAACGGCTCGAGAAGATATGGGTGTATGTGTTTGGACAGAAGAAGCTGATGAAGGACAAGAAAAGCGGTACGATGCATGTGCTCTTCTTTTATGGATTTATATTGGTCCAATTTGGAGCCATCGATCTAATCTGGAAAGGAATCAAGCCAGGCTCTCACCTGCCGCTTGGCCCGCTTTACCCGATTTTCACGTTCTTCCAGGAAATTGTTGTGCTAATGGTTATGATAGCCGTCATTTGGGCGTTTTACCGCCGCTATATTGAGAAGCTCGTCCGATTAAAACGGGGGTTCAAATCAGGACTTGTGCTCATTTTTATCGGCGGACTCATGCTTGCGACCTTGGTTGCTAATGGTGCCTCCTTAATTTGGCTGCACGGAGGAGATTTGCACTGGTCTGAACCAATCGCTTCATCCATCGCCTTTTTGCTCGGCTGGATGAGTGAGACAGCCGCTGCTGTGGTGTTCTATGTAGCATGGTGGGTTCACTTGCTGTTCATTTTAACCTTCTTGGTTTATATCCCGCAATCCAAGCATGCGCATTTAATCGCGGGACCGGCCAATGTGTATTTCCATAGGCTTACACCGCCGAAATTAAAGCCGATTGACTTTGAGGATGAGACTCAGGAAACATTCGGTGCTGGAAAGATTGAAGATTTCACAGACCTCCAGCTGCTTGACCTCTATGCTTGTGTAGAGTGCGGCCGCTGTACGAATATGTGTCCGGCATCTGTCACAGGGAAGATGCTTTCCCCGATGGACTTGCTATTGAAAATGCGTGACCATCTGACCTTCACTGGTGCAGCCGTGACGCGAAAAGAACCTTGGGTGCCTTCCTTTGTTTTTGCGAACACGAAGGGTAATCAGATTGCGATAGCAGCTAAGGGAGAAGGTGCTTCTGAATCGGCGGCAGCGATTGATATGTACAACCCGGCGCTTGTCGGTGAAGTTATCACAGAAGAAGAGCTTTGGGCGTGTACGACCTGCCGTAATTGTGAAGACCAATGTCCGGTCATGAACCAGCATGTTGGCAAGATCCTTGATATGCGCCGTTACTTGGTGCTCACAGAAGGAAAAGTTCCTGCAGATGCCCAGCGTGCAATGCAAAACATTGAGCGTCAAGGGAACCCATGGGGGCTAAACCGGAAAGAGCGGGAGAACTGGCGTGAAGCACGTGAGGATGTGCATGTGCCAACCGTGAAGGAAATGTCCAAAGCGGGAGAAGAATTCGAATACTTATTCTGGGTCGGTGCCATGGGCTCTTATGACAACCGTTCCCAAAAGATCGCCCTCTCATTTGCACGCTTGCTGAATGAGGCTGGCGTTAAATTCGCCATCCTTGGCAATAAAGAAAAGAACTCGGGCGATACGCCACGGCGCCTTGGCAATGAATTCTTGTTCCAGGAGCTCGCGACAAAGAATATCGAGGAATTTGCGAAGAATGACATCAAAAAAATTGTCACGATTGACCCGCATGCCTTTAATATTTTCAAAAATGAATACCCTGACTTTGGATTGGAAGCAGAAGTGTACCATCATACACAGGTACTGGCCGAACTTGTTAGGGAAGGAAGATTAAAACCGGCTCATGCAGTTAATGAGAAAATCACCTTCCACGACTCCTGTTACCTCGGCCGTTACAATGATGTATATGATGCGCCGCGTGACATCCTGAAGGCAATTCCAGGCGCTTCCTTCGTCGAGATAGAAGGACGGAACCGCGAAAACGGCATGTGCTGCGGAGCGGGAGGCGGATTGATGTGGATGGAGGAGGAAACCGGCCATCGCATCAACGTAGCCAGAACAGAGCAGGCGCTGGCTGTCAACCCAACCGTAATTAGCTCCGGCTGTCCGTATTGCTTGACGATGCTTAGTGACGGAACGAAAGCGAAGGAAGTAGAAGAGGATGTTAAAACCTATGATGTAGCAGAGCTTCTAGAGAAGTCCGTGTTTGGAGAGGGAAAGGTATTAGCATCCTGATCGGTAATCATAGGGTCTAGATAAGAAGTGAGGAAAGAGACGGAGATTCTGCACCTATATTTATGAGAAAAATAGAGTGTATAGTTTTCCGTTTCTTTCCTTTTTATGTAAAATAAAGGGTGAAAGTAATTAAAGCGCTTACAAATTGAACGAGCGTTCAGTCATGGATGGGAGAAATTCAATAATCGGAGGCGAAAAGATGGGGAAAACAGTTATCTTAGATGGAGCAAGAACGCCCTTTGGCAAATTTGGAGGAACACTCAGCGGCTTAACAGCCTCACAGCTTGGCGGTATGGCCATTAAGGAAGCCATCAAGCGTTCAGGCATTAAGGCAGAGGAAATTGATGAGGTTATCATGGGATGCGTGCTTCAAGGGGGCCAAGGTCAAATCGTTTCTCGCCAGGCAGCGCGCGAGGCTGGTTTGCCTTGGGAAGTAAAGACAGAAACGATTAATAAGGTATGTGCATCAGGTCTGCGAAGTGTCACACTGGCTGACCAGATTATCCGCGTTGGTGATGAGGAAGTCATCGTTGCCGGCGGCATGGAATCGATGAGCAATGCGCCATACATCCTTCCGAAGGAACGCTGGGGTGCGCGAATGGGTGATGGGCGTGTTGTTGATATGATGGTCCATGATGGATTGACATGCAGCTTCACAGGCGTGCATATGGGCAATTACGGCAATAGCACAGCAGCGGATCTTGAGCTATCAAGAGAAGATCAGGATGCATGGGCTTATCAAAGCCATCAAAGGGCAATCGCTGCAATGGAGTCTGGGAGATTAGAAGAGGAAATTGTTCCAATCACGGTTAAGGAGCGCAAGGGTGAGCGCATCATCGCTGTTGATGAGGCACCAAGGAGGGACACAACACTAGAAAGATTGGCTTCTCTGAAACCAGCCTTTGGGGCTGACGGTACGATTACAGCAGGCAATGCACCTGGCATTAATGACGGAGCCGGTGCACTTGTGCTCATGAGCGAGGAACGCGCCGGGCAGGAAGGCAAGAAGATTGGCGCGATTATTCTCGGCCATGCGGAGGTCGCGGTTGAGGCAAAGGATTTCCCGAAAACACCTGGGCTTGTGATTAATGCGCTTTTAGAGAAGACAGGCAAATCTCTTGAAGAGATTGATTTATTCGAGGTAAATGAAGCATTTGCGGCCGTCACGCTAGCAAGCGGAAAGATTGCTGGACTAGACCCGGAGAAAGTCAATGTGAATGGAGGCGCGGTTGCGCTCGGCCATCCAATTGGGGCAAGCGGTGCGCGAATCATCCTTACCCTCATGTATGAATTGAAGCGGCGGGGCGGCGGCATCGGAATAGCCTCCATTTGCAGCGGGGGCGGACAGGGCGATGCCATCATGATTGAAGTGCCAAAAGGGGGACTTTGAACATGGAGATTAAACAAGTCATGGTCATAGGGGCCGGGCAAATGGGCTCTGGAATTGCACAAGTATGTGCAGCGGCTGGATATGATGTATTTTTGCATGATTTGAAGCAGGAGTTCGTGGACAGGGGACTGGCTGGCATTGAAAAAAATGCGCAGCGCCTCGTTGATAAAGGCCGACTTTCTGTGGAAGAAAAGATAGGGCTGCTTGAAAGAATTAAACCATCTGCCGATTTGCAAAATGCGAAAGAGGTTGATGTGGTCATAGAAGCAGCGGTCGAAAATATGGAGGTCAAAAAGCAGCTATTTGCTGAGCTTGATCAGATTGCTCCTTCCCATGCCATTTTAGCGACCAATACTTCTTCATTGCCGATTACGGAAATTGCCGCGGCAACCAGCAGGCCTGAGCAGGTCATTGGCATGCATTTCATGAACCCGGTTCCTGTTATGAAGCTTGTTGAGATTATCCGCGGGCTCGCAACAAAGGATGAGGTCTATACCGCTATTGAAGGGATGGCCAAAGAACTTGGAAAGGTCCCGGTCGAGGTCAATGATTTCCCGGGATTCATCTCAAACCGTGTACTCATGCCAATGATTAATGAAGCTATCTTCACGCTTTACGAGGGGGTTGCTTCAAAGGAAGCGATTGATGAGGTTATGAAGCTAGGAATGAACCATCCAATGGGTCCGCTCCAGCTTGCTGATTTCATCGGATTAGATACATGTCTTTATATTATGGAAACCCTGCAGGAAGGGCTCGGGGAGGATAAATACCGGCCATGTCCGCTCCTGCGCAAATATGTAAAGGCTGGCTGGCTTGGGAAGAAGACTGGAAGAGGATTTTATGAATACGGCTGATACGCGTCAGAAGCACGAGGGGGCAGCTTGAATGGACTTAAGGTTTACAGATGAACAGCAGATGATGAGGAAGATGGTGCGAGAATTCGCTGAAAAGAACATAGCGACGGTTGTGCCGGAAATGGAGAAGGGGGTATTCCCGAGAAGCCTATTGCAGAGCATGGGAGAGCTTGGTCTTATGGGTATACCGATACCAGCTGAATATGGCGGTGCCGGCATGGATTTCACCTCTTACATCATCGCCATCCATGAAATTTCAAAAATCAGTCCGACAGTCGGCGTTATTCTTAGTGTTCATACATCTGTCGGCACAAACCCGATTCTTTTTTACGGAACAGAGGAACAAAAAAGAACCTATATTCCAAAGCTTGCAAGTGGGGAATATATAGGGGCCTTCTGTCTGACTGAACCGAGCGCCGGCTCAGATGCCGCTTCGCTCAAATCAAGGGCGGTAAAGCAAGGGGATGAATATGTCCTGAACGGCTCCAAAATCTTCATTACGAATGGCGGGGAGGCGGATACTTACATCGTCTTCGCCCAAACAGACCCGGAAAAAGGAAGTAAAGGCATCTCTGCTTTCATCGTAGAGAAGGGCACGCCTGGTCTGATCATTGGCAAGGATGAACGCAAAATGGGCCTGCACGGCTCACGTACCGTCCAAATTA
>X410_Impala__coassemble_251_pt1 | contig 10859 bp, 10 predicted proteins | sample X410_Impala__metabat2_high_PE_006 | metagenome-assembled genome bin X410_Impala | reverse complement strand
TAATATCATCTCTAGGGAGTCGTGTTTCCCCCACTAACAAGGCGTTAATCCAAGTAGGATTAATGCTTTTTTCTGTTGAACTTCTTAGAAATAAAGAGGCGGGTTAGCGAAAAAAATCGGCACAAACTTTTGTTTAACAATTTAATGAATATTAAAATTTTTGTATATTTATTAAAAAGGGGATTTTATGGATATCACTATTACAGAATCAAACGATGCTAAGTTAGTTCACGAGTTAATGATTCAAGCTTTTATGGAATATAAGGATGAAACGCCACCTTCAAGTGCATTGGAGGAAACTGTTGAATCCATATCAATTAAATTAGAAGGGATAGAGCAGGCTTTTATTTGTTACCTTCATAATAAGCCAGTAGGTATGGTGCGGTTTCAAGTAAAAAATGATTATATTTATTTTTCAAGATTATCTGTTATTCCAGAGAAACAAGGATTAGGAATTGCCAAAGCTCTATTGAAAGAATTAGAAGAATATGCGATAAAAAAAGAATTAACTAAAATACAATGTAAGGTTCGTATGAATGTACCTCGAAATATTACCTTATACAATTCGGTTGGATACAAAGTATATGATGAAGAAATTGTACATAAACCAAATGGTATAACTATAAAAGTTGTTGCTATGAAGAAACAACTTATAAGTTAGGCTATTAAACTATCAGGGCTTTAGTTAAGCAACGGAGACAGCTAAAAACGCTGTCTCTTTTTAATGGCAATAGCAACAATCCTTACGAAAGCAGCCTGATTGTATGTATTTATTCACTTTCTATTTATTCTTAGGTACCTATGTTATTTGATTAACTCTTTCACGAATGGCTCGCTTCTTCCGCACGGCCCCGCCTCCAATAAGACTTTAATAAAACTATTAATCCCTCTTAAGTCATCGCTTCTCTCATAAAGAAAATCTCTCTTTTATTAATTCTGCTAATTCTCCCGCATTTAAATTGGTGTTATTAATCTTTACGTAATTTTCTTTTTTAATTTCATCCTCGTATGAGTTTAATCTATAATTTTCCATTGTATTCTTTAACTCACTTTCGGACCTTTCGATATTTCTTTTGGTAGGCTTGTGTTCAAGTCTGTGAGGACTTTTATTTCGTTCCAGTCTTTCGTTAAGTTCAGCTTCTAACTCTACAAAATAAATAGTTGCACCCTTTGACTCAAAAATTTCACAAATGCTGTCTACATAGTCCCAATCCTCTTGTTGATCAAATGCCCACACATACGTGAATATTAAACCTTCCAAGTCACTTTCTGCCACTGCCTTGAATAATTCTATCCGAATGAGATCTGATAATCTCCACATTTCTTTGCTAAATCCTAAAAACGGTTCTAATAATTCGATTGTCACATGATTATGAAAGAGTTTTAATTCAGTTATCTTTTCTAATTCCTGCCCTACTGTCATTTTGCCAACAGCTTGAGGGCCAAATATAAGTATAAATTTCATAAACTTCCTCCGATGAATTTATCTAGTTAATATTGAAATTTCCTTTATATATCTCCTTTTACAATTAAAATTCCCTTTTACTTCTATAAAGAAGTTCAACACAAAAAGGCATTAATCCTCCTTAATTAATGCCTCCTAATCTATAAAAAGTACGCACAATGTTAATTATCCGGATTACCTCTGCATGACACAAATACAGAACAAATGGCTTAGAGTGCATAAGATAAGGCCCACAAATATTCAAACTAACAATACAAACAGGCGAAAACATTCGTTTTCCGCCTGCCCATTCTATCAGCGAACATTCAAGAAATCCTTATGCAAATGTTCGTTCTTCATATTCCTTAATAGAGTCCTCGTATTGCAACGTCAAGGATATTTCATCCCAGCCATTTGTGAGCATGTTCTTCCAGTATGGATGGATGTCAAATGCCACCGAGAATCCATCCCCGGCAGTGAGCTTCTGTTCCGGCAAGTCAACGGTTATCTCGGTCTTTTGAGTGCGAATACGCTCCTTCAGTGCAGCGAGTGTTTCTTTTGAGAGCGTGATGGGCAGAATGCCGTTTTGCAGGCAGTTCTGATGGAAGATATCCGCAAAAGATGAGGCGATAACAACTTTAAAGCCGTAATCACCGAGCGCCCATGGAGCATGCTCCCTTGATGAACCGCAGCCGAAGTTTTCACCAGCCACCAAAATAGTCGCCCCGCGGTTCTCCTCCTGGTTCAGCTCAAAGTCAGGCCGTTCGACATTCTCTGCTTCATAGCGCCAATCATAGAATAGGAAACGGCCGAATCCTGTCCGTTCAATTCTCTTCAGAAATTGCTTCGGAATGATCTGATCGGTGTCCACGTGATCTCGGTCCATAATGACCGGCTTGCCTGTATAAATCGTCATTTGCTCCATCTTAACTCACACTCCCTTCACTGATGATGCCTTCAAGTTTCCTCACATCCACAAATCGGCCATATAGTGCTGCAGCTGCAGCCATTTTCGGGCTGACGAGATGTGTCCTTGCGCCTGATCCCTGCCTGCCTTCAAAATTACGGTTAGAGGTGGAGGCACAATGCTCTCCAGGAGGGACGACATCCGGGTTCATGCTCAGGCACATGCTGCAGCCTGCCTCCCGCCATTCGAAGCCTGCCTCCTTGAAGATGGTGTCTATGCCTTCCTCTTCTGCTTTCTTTTTGACTCTTTGAGAGCCTGGAACGACCAGCGCACGTACACCCTCTGCGACCCGTTTGCCCCGGAGCATCTCAGCAGCCTCCCTTAAATCCTCCATGCGCGAATTTGTACACGAGCCAATGAAGACATGCTGGACAGGAATCTCTTTGATTTCCTGCCCTTCCTGAAGCCCCATATACTCGAGCGCCCGCTTCAAGGAGCGTGCGGCTGATTCATCAAGGCCAGAAGCAACTGGGACATGCCCATCTACCGGACTGCACATGCCAGGATTTGTACCCCAGCTGACCATTGGCGAGATATCCTCACCGCGAATCTCAATGACTCGGTCATACTCTGCATCCTCATCACTGGCGAGCGCTGCCCATTCATTCCTGTAACGTTCGAATTCATCTGGCTTTGGTGCATATTTCCGCCCCTTCATATAAGAGAAGGTTGTCTCATCCGGGCTGACGAGACCAGCGCGCGCTCCTCCTTCAATTGTCATATTGCAGATGGTCATACGCTCTTCCATAGACATTTGGCGGACCACATCACCCGCATACTCTAAGATATGCCCGGTGCCAAAATGGACGCCATTTTGCGAGATGATATAGAGAATGACATCCTTAGCTGTCACTCCTGGCTTCAATTGACCATTGATTTCAACTTTCATCGTTTTAGGCTTGTTCTGCCAAATCGTTTGAGTAGCGAGTACATGCTCCACTTCACTCGTGCCAATCCCAAAGGCCAAAGCGCCAAATGCGCCATGCGTAGACGTATGGCTATCTCCGCATACGATTGTCTTCCCTGGCCACGTCAGACCGAGATCCGGGCCGATCACATGAACAATTCCTTGATCTTCACTATCAAGTCCCGCAAGCGGCACCCCGAACTCGCTGCAATTTCGCTCCAGAGCACTCATTTGCTTCTTCGCGACTTCATCGGTAACGACGAAGCGGTTGATTGTCGGGACATTATGGTCCATTGTCGCGAACGTCAAATCTGGACGACGGACCTTCCTTCCTTTCAGTCTTAAACCTTCAAATGCCTGAGGAGAGGTCACTTCGTGCACGAGATGCAGATCGATGTATAATAAATCCGGTTTGCCCTCCTCTTTGCGAACAATATGTTTATCCCAGATCTTATCAATAATCGATTTCCCCATCGTAATCCCTCCTCATTAAAATTTATGGTTCATTCTTTTTATGCATAAGCATCCATGATATGAAAAATGGCGTCCTTTTGCAGGATTTCCTCTTTAATGGCTTCTACCATCTCAGAGGTTGAATATGGTATTCCGCTGCCCGTCAGATCAGCTGTCCTCCTGCCCGAATCAAGAATACTCCTGACCGCCTGCTCCACGGTATCCGCTTCCTCCTCCAATCCAAAGGAATGGCGAAGCATGGATGCACTAGAGAGAATCATCGCAATTGGATTCGCTTTATTCCTGCCGGCTATATCTGGAGCCGAGCCATGGATTGGTTCATATAAATGAAGACCGCTCTCAGAAAGACTGGCAGAAGGCAGCATGCCGAGCGACCCGGTTAGGACACTTGCCTCATCGCTTAAAATATCGCCAAACATATTTTCCGTGACAATCGTGTCAAATTGTCTTGGATTCTTAATTAATTGCATGGCCGCATTATCGACAAGCATATGCTCAAGGGTCACTTCAGGATAGTCTTTTGCCACTTCTTCGGCGACCTCTCTCCACATACGGCTCGACTCCAGGACATTCGCTTTATCCACTGATGTGACTTTTTTGTTTCGCGTAGACGCTAATTCAAAGGCAAGCTTCATGATCCGTTTTACTTCCTCGCGTTCATAGTAGAGGGTATCCACAGCCGCCTCCATGCCATCCCGATACGTTCTCTCACTCGGTTTCCCGAAATATAGACCGCCCGTCAATTCTCTGACAATCAGAAAATCAGTTTCTTCGATGATTTCTTTCTTTAGAGGGGAAGATTCTAACAAGCTCGCATAATAGTTGATTGGACGCATATTGGCATACAGGCTCAATTCCTTGCGTATTTTCAGCAAGCCCTGTTCCGGCCTGTTTTCAGGCGGATTTTGATCCCATTTCGGACCGCCGACAGCTCCGAGCAAGATGGCATCACTTTGCCTGCAAAGGGCAAGCGTTTCATCCGGCAGCGGATTGCCGTCACGGTCAATCGCGGAACCTCCTATCTGCCCATAATGAAAGGTGAATTCATGTCCATATCGTTCCCCGATAGCTCCGAGGATTTCGACCGCTCCCTTTGCCACTTCCGGACCGATACCGTCGCCTGGTAATACAGCAATGCTCTTTTTCATTTCGAAATCCTCCTTCTAAGATTTAGTTCATCAAAGCAATTGAAGTTCTTTCTTCCGTCATGATTGCCCGGTTAATCGCATTCAAGTAAGCCTTCGCGGAAGCCTCTAAGACATCCTGTGCCAAGCCCCGGCCGCTTGTCTCAACACCCTCATACATCACCTTCACGAATACTTGGGCAAGCGCGTCCCGGCCGGCTCCAACGGACTGTATGCGGTAATCCTGTAATGTGACCGGTTTATTTATGCAGCGCTCAAGTGTGTTATACAAAGCCTCGATGCTTCCTGCACCCGTTCCGGCTTCCTGAATCGTTTCATTATCCATGCCTGAGAGAGTGACCGTTGCGGTTGGGATTTGGTTTGTTCCATATTGGACCTGGATGGAGGCCAATTCATAATAACCTCCCTCTTTCGTTACCTTCTCCTCGAGCACGAGTGCGACGATATCATCATCCGTCATCTCTTTCTTGCTGTCTGCAAGATTCTTAAACACCTTGAATAATTGATTCATCTCTTCATCCGATACGGTGAATCCCAGCTCTTTGATCTTCGTGCGGAACGCATGCCGGCCGGAATGCTTGCCGATGACCATTGAGTTGGAGCTTAGCCCCACCGTTTCCGGCTCAATGATTTCATAGGTCGTTTTCTCTTTCAGCACACCATCCTGATGAATGCCGGATTCATGCGCAAAGGCATTCTGACCGACAACTGCCTTGTTTGGCGGGATAACCATTCCGGTCAATTTACTCACAAGCTCACTCGTCCGTTTGATTTCACTTAGCACAAGCCTGGATTCTGCCTGATAGAAATCTTTTCTTGTATAAAGGCCAAGCACGACCTCTTCTAATGCCGTATTGCCGGCACGCTCTCCAATCCCATTGATTGTTCCTTCAATCTGGGTTACGCCCGCAAGAATAGCGGCCATGGAATTGGCAGTTGCCAATCCTAAGTCATCATGGCAATGGGCTGAAAGCTTAACGCGCCCAATGGACGGCACATGATTTTGTAAGTACGTAAATACTTCTGCGTATTCCCGCGGTGTGATGTAGCCAACCGTATCAGGAATATTAATAATTTCCGCCCCTGCCTGGATGGCCTCCTCTACGATTCTAGCGAGAAACGGAAGCTCTGTCCGGCAAGCATCCTCCGCTGACCACTGGACTACCGGGAAGAACTGTTTTGCATATTTAATAGAAGCGACAGCCGCTTCCACGACCTCATCCTCTGTCATCTTCAATTTATATTGGCGATGAATGGGTGAAGTCGCCAAGAATACATGAATGCGAGGGTTTGCTGTATTTTTTAAGGCTTGCCATGCTGCATCAATATCCGATTGGGCTGAACGGGCTAGCGCTGTCACCGTGGAGCCCTTCACCATCTCAGCAATTTGCTTCACGGATTCAAAATCGCCTTGGGAAGCAGCCGGGAAGCCAGCCTCGATAATATCGACGCCAAGCCTCTCTAGCTGTCTTGCAATCTCGATTTTTTCCATACTGGTCAAGGTGACGCCGGCAGACTGTTCCCCATCCCTTAATGTGGTGTCAAATATCTCAATTTTTCGCACTAGTCACCACTTCCTTCTGCTTCTTTTGCTGCTCATTGATGAACGGCATCATTTGGCGCAGTTCCCTTCCTACCTGTTCAATCGGATGCGCATTTTCCTGTGCTTGAGTCGCATTGAAGACCGGTCTGTTCACCTGGTTTTCAACCAGCCAGCCTTTGGCGAAAGTTCCGTTTTGGATTTCCTTCAGCACTTCTTTCATTTCTTCCTTTACTTGAGGTCCCACAACGCGCGGACCGGATACGAAGTCTCCCCATTGCGCCGTGTCAGAAATGGAATAGCGCATGCCTTCCATTCCGCCTTCATACATCAGGTCAACGATTAATTTCAGTTCATGCAAGCATTCGAAGTAGGCAAGCTCAGGCTGATAGCCCGCTTCTGTCAATGTTTCAAAGCCCGCTTTCACAAGAGAGGTTAATCCTCCGCATAATACAGCTTGCTCCCCGAACAGATCCGTTTCTGTTTCTTCCTTAAAGGACGTCTCTAGCGCCCCTGCTCTTAATGAACCAATTCCCTTCGCATAGGCGAGTGCCAATTCGCTCGCCTCACCTGATACATCCTGATGGATGGCAAACAATGCCGGTACCCCTGCCCCTTGTTCATACGTTCTTCTAACCAGGTGACCCGGTCCTTTTGGAGCAACTAAGGATACATCCACATAGGATGGCGGGACGATTTGATGGTAGTGCACGTTAAACCCGTGAGCGAACATTAAGGTATGCCCTTCATGCAAGACCGGTTCGATTTCAGCTTTGTAGACTTTCGTTTGGTGCTCATCCGGAAGGAGAATCATGATGACATCCGCTTCCTCACTCGCCTCCCGGACGGATTTCACATCGAATCCATCCTCACTCGCTTGATCCCAAGATTTCCCCGGCCTTAGACCGATGATGACATCCATTCCGCTGTCCCTTAAGTTCTGTGCATGTGCATGCCCTTGTGAACCATATCCCACGATCGCGATTTTCTTCCCTTGTAATACCGCTTCATTCGCTTCATTTTGATAATACATTTTTGCCATAATTGATCTCTCCCTTTCCTTATTAGACGATTGAATAATTGCGATTTCCTTGACCTGCGGGCTGTGTGCCTCGCGCAAAAGCCGTTGTGCCTGTTCTGGCAATCTCTTTAATCCCATATGGCTTGATTAATTCTAAGAAAGCTTCAATCTTATTCGTCTCTCCTGTAAGCTGAATGACGAGGCTATCTTTGCCAATGTCGATGATGGAAGCCCGAAACGGCTCAATCAGTGAGTAAATTTCGCTTCGCGTTGCCGGCAATACGGCTACCTTAACCAAGGCAAGCTCTCTGGCGACAACCGATTGATCTGTTATATCCTGAACCTTGATGACATCGATTTGTTTATTTAACTGCTTGGTGATTTGCTCAGCAATCTGGACACTTTCTACGTTTACGATACACGTGATTCTCGACCTGTCTTCAATCTCTGAATGCCCTACCGTAATGCTCTCAATATTGTAATTCCGCTTAGAGAACAGATTCGTAATCCGGTTCAATACACCGGGCCTGTTCATAACGGTCAGTGTTATGATTCGTCTCATCTCTTCTTCACTCCCACCATCTCGTTGATTCCCTTGCCCGGGGCAATCATGGGGTACACATTCTCTTCTGGTTCTACATATACATTGATCAAAACCGGCTTATGCTCAGGAAATTCCTCTGTGAAGGCTTGCTTTACTTCCTCTTCCGTCCTTGCGTCAATCCCTTTGATTCCGTATGCTTCTGCCAGCTTGCTGAAGGAAGGCTGTGAAGCAAAGACACTCTGTGAATACCTGGAATCATAGAAGATTTCCTGCCACTGTCGAACCATCCCCAACGAACCGTTGTTTAAGATAATGATTTTAATGGGGAGGTTATGCTCCGCGATTACCCCAAGCTCCTGAATGGACATTTGAACGCCTCCATCCCCATTGATGGAAATGACCAGATCATCTGGCTCAGCCATTTGAGCGCCAATAGCCGCTGGTAAACCAAAACCCATCGTGCCAAGCCCCCCGGAGGTTACCCAAGCATTCGGCCTTTTGAACGGATAATATTGCGCCGCCCACATTTGATGCTGCCCGACATCTGTTGTCACAATCGCATCGCCTTTGCTAAGCTCATAGATCAGCTCCATGACACGCTGCGGTTTTAATGCCTTTGATTCTTCTTTTTCATAGTGATATGGTGACTCCTCAAGCCAAGCGTGTATCTGTTTTCTCCACGGCTCATTATCGGAGCGTTTGCCATTCTGCTTTACGAGCTGAAGGAGCGCTTGCTTCGCATCTCCCACGACCGGAATTGCGGTTGGGACATTCTTGCCGATTTCCGCTGGGTCAATATCGATATGGGCCACTGTCGCATATGGAGCAAACCGGGATAAATTCCCTGTCAGCCTATCATCAAAACGGGCCCCGATATTGATAAGAAGATCGCATTCATACATAGCCATATTGGCTGCATAGATGCCATGCATCCCGCCCATTCCAATATAGAGAGAATGTTCCGGCGGGAAGGTACCAAGGCCAAGCAATGTGTTGACGACCGGAATTTGCTGCTGCTCCGCAAACTCCAGCAGCTGCTTAGACGCTTTTGCATGCAAGACGCCAGCTCCCGCTAAGATTAGCGGTTTCTTGCTTGAGCTAATAGCCTCGACAAGCCGCCTAATCTGCAAATAATTCGGCTCAGTTGTTGGCTGATATCCCGGAAGTGAGATACTCTCAGGCTCAGCTTCCACAGCCTGAAGTGTGGCAATGTCTTTCGGTATATCGATCAAGACTGGGCCTGGCCTGCCTGTAGAGGCAATATAGAATGCTTCTTTCACTATTCGAGGGATATCTTTCGTATCCCGAACCTGATAATTATGTTTCGTTACTGGTGTGGTAATCCCGACGATATCTGCCTCCTGGAAAGCATCGGTTCCAATAACCCCTGTTCCTACCTGGCCGGTAAAAATAACGAGCGGCAAAGAGTCCATCATCGCATCCGTTATGCCTGTGACAAGATTCGTTGCACCTGGTCCTGAAGTTGCAATCACGACCCCAGGCTTGCCGCTTATTCTCGCGTATCCTTCTGCCGCATGAATGGCCCCTTGCTCATGCCGGGATAACACATGTTTCATTCCGGCATGATAGAGAGAATCGTAAATGGGTAAAACGGCTCCTCCTGGATAACCAAATAACACTTCCACTTCCTGCCTCTTCAATGCATTAATCAACATCTCCGCTCCGCTGATCCTTGAGTTAGACTGCACTTCCTTTTCAGCAAGAGCTGCTTTTTCCATCATGGAATCTCCCTCCCGATTTGTGTAATCTCTTACCGCCAGGCTCGATTTCTTTTGAGAATATAAAAAGCCTTTTCATCCCTGACGTCTCTTCAATGAAACGCAAGGGATGAAAAGGCTTATCTCCTCTCCATGGTACCACCCTCATTCATGGCAAAAAACTAAATCGCCATGCACTCGAATTCTTTGGTAACGGGTTTTGGTTATAAAACCCGGCCTGTATTACTCTCATGTTTCACACAGGCACTCCAAGGTGAGTTCATAGATGGAAACAGCACCGGCTCTCAGCCCCCCGGCTCTCTGTATCTGTTCGCCCCATCTACTACTTATCCTTTTCATTGATTTAATACATATATATTCATTTGCTAAAATCTGTTTAATTTACTAAATACAAGGAACTTTGTTGTTGAAACTTATAATACGACCTTCCTGATGAAGAGTCAACTGATTTTTCATAATTATTAGATAATTTAGTTTATTCTGAAATCGTTGTAATCGTTTTCATTATTGATATGAAGCCATTTAATTAGAAAAAAATTTTTATGTTTAGAGCGGGTTAGTTATCCATCTATCCATGGTTGGCAAATACCTGCCCCATTAAAAAACGCACGCTCCTGAAACAGAAGCATGCGCACCATTTGATTTCTCATGAAGTTTGGACATTCTTGAACTGGCTTTCATACATATGGCGATATTGCCCATTTTGGCTGATTAATTCCTGATGGCTGCCCTGTTCCTTAATACGGCCGTCATCAATGACCATAATCGTGTCAGCCTCCCGGATGGTCGATAACCGGTGGGCAATCATAAAGCTTGTTCTTCCAGCCATGACTTTGCGCATCGCATTCTGGATGGCAAGCTCTGTTCTTGTATCAACACTGCTGGTCGCTTCGTCAAGAATCAGGATGGCCGGATCAGAGAGAATGGCTCTGGCTATCGCAAGCAGCTGACGCTGTCCCTGGCTAAGATTCCCCCCGCTTTCTGAAAGCATGGTTTCATACCCGTTAGGCAGCCTTGTGATGAAATAATGAGCATTGGCCATTTTAGCTGCTTCCACCACTTCATCATCAGTCGCCTC
>X410_Impala__coassemble_243_pt1 | contig 11122 bp, 12 predicted proteins | sample X410_Impala__metabat2_high_PE_006 | metagenome-assembled genome bin X410_Impala | reverse complement strand
ATATGGGTCCAAAGGTGACAATCATTATCCCTTTTTATAATTGTCCGTACGTTGCGCAGGCGATTAAAAGTGCATTAAAACAAACCTACCGGAACACTGAAATTATCGTTGTCAATGATGGATCGACCGTTCATAGCGAGAAAGTCCGTCCCTACCTTAGAAGAGTTATCTATATCGAGAAGGAGAATGGAGGCACGGCGAGCGCCCTGAATGAGGGGATTAAAAGAGCAAGTGGGGAGTATATTGCGTGGCTGAGCTCTGATGATATGTTTCAGCCTCAAAAAGTAGAGAAGCAGCTTGCTTTCATGCAGGCGAGGCAATCAGTAATCAGCTATACAAATTTTTCTGTTATTAATGAAAGCAGCATGATTGTGAACGAAAGAGCAGGAGCCCCTCATGTGGAGGAGTGGAGAGAGTTCGTCCGTCGTATGAGCAAGGGTTGTCATATTAACGGCTGTACAATCATGATGAAAAAGTCCTTGTATAATCAGATAGGTGTATTTAACCCATCGTATAGATACACCCAAGATTATGATTATTGGCTGCGAGTTGTGCAGCATTACGCGTTTGATTACTTGGATGAGCCGTTAACTATGTATCGTGTTCATTCAAATATGGGGTCAAGGCAGCATTCACTTGCGCAGCGTGAAGAGATTCTGGAGTTGCGCGCAAAATATAATATGATACTGGCACAATTATATGGAGGGACAGAAATATGAAATTTGTGTTTCCAATTATAACGCTCTGCAAAGGCGGGGCACAGAGAATGCTAGCTGAAATTACAAACAGATTAGCCGATCGAGGACATGATGTTACGATTTTAATGCCTAGTTATGGCGATGTTGAATATCCTGTGCGGGCTAGATTGCAGCGCACTGCCAGCGGGGGCTTAATGGAGTCTGATTTCCCTTATGCTGACTATATCATATCCAATTTTTACACGACCGTTGATATAGCCCAGGCTGCAAGCCTTGCAGGCAAGGGAAGACATATTCGCCTCAGTTTATGCTACGAGCCAATTTTTTTGAGCGATCAGCATATTACCTTTGCTTCCTATAATTTGACGAAGGATTTATTTGTCGTATCGGAATACCAAAAAGCCTTGGTTGAAATCAATCATGGCATCAAAGCGAAAATCATTCCTGTCGGGGTGAGTGAGCTATTTCATAATAAAAATTTAAGATTAACTAATCCGGCATTGACTGTTTCAGTCATTCTGAGGAGGCCGGAGGGGGGCCATTCGTGGCAGCGCAATCAAGATGAATTGGTAGATGTCCTGAGAAATATCAAGGCGGGATTCCCGTTCGTTCAAATAAATACCATTATTCCTGAAAATGAATACCTTCAATCTGCTCAACTGAAACAAATCATCCAAACAGGTTTGTTTAATTTACATTGCCCAGCAACGGATGAACAGTTATGTGACTTATATAATAGGACCGATATTTTTGTCACCTCTTCGGTACATGAGTCAGCCCTAATGCCGCCCCTAGAAGCAATGAAATGCGGGGCAGCGGTCGTTTCTTATTATGCGGGAGGAAACAAAGATTATTGCCGGCATGAAGAGACAGCTTTGACCTCCTTCGCTTATGAGAAAAATCTGTATGACCATATAGCAAGACTGATCCTGGATAAGGATCTAAGACAAAGGATTGCACAAGCAGGACAGAATGAGGCGATGAAATGGACATGGGAAAACAGTGTAAACCGTTTTATTGAGGAAATCGGCCGTCTGGCTTGAGGTCGTGAGGGAATTTAGACTTCATTTTTAGGAGGAACTGTTCCTCTCAGCAGGGATTTAAGATAAAAAAGGCGATATTTCCTTTATACCATGACATCAATACAGGCTAATCCAAAAAACAGTCATATAAAGGGTATATAGCGAAAGCTACTATAATTGATAGGAGGAAAATAAATGTCATCTTATAAACCGCATCCACCCAAATCTGGTTCAAAAAAATGCAAGTGCACAAGCATTCCAACTGGACAACACCCACCAGGCACAAAGCCAGGGGCTAATGGACCTTTAAGCAATGTCACAATACGCCAGCTATTGATCAGAGCCTTGCTAAACCGTACTACGTTTGCTGAAGTATTTACGGTTGCTACCCAAATTCCAGGTCAGCCAGACCTCAGCAATTCAAGAGTAGTTGCTGTTGGTGCAGACTTTGTCACATTCCAGCAATCAGCAAGCTTCGGCGGCGCTCTAGTTACCATTAAGATCAAGTATATTGTCGGATTTGAAACTGCATAATGGATTGACCCTAAAGCTCCATGTCTATGCATGGAGCTTTTTAAAAGGGGGACGAATAGCATGAATGAACCATTAACGATTTTGTTTTTCTCGAAACGGTTTACGAATAGGATGGAGAAGAGCACAGAGCATTTGATTGCAGAAATGAAGAAAAAAGTGAATCTGATAGTCTGGGAGGAAGATGGAGATCTTCTCCCTATTCTTAATGCGCTGCCGCGGTATCCGGATTATATTCTATTGAATGACTTCAAGCTTGATTATTCCCCGCACATTTATGGACTTATGGACAGCCCAGTTCCGGTCGGGGCCATTCTGCATGAAATAAAATATAAGCCCTTTCGCCGTAAGCAATTTTATGAGCGGGAGAATATTCGCCATCTCTTCACTCATTATCGGGAGGCCTCGCTAAAAGTTCTTCCAGAGCTCTCAGACCGATTTATTTGGTTTCCTCATCATGTTCCGGCTGATATTTTCAAAGATTATGGTGAAGAAAGGGATATAGATGTTCTCATGATGGGCATTTTGCTGAAGGGGCTTTATCCGGAGAGGGCAGCCTTTTACGAAAGATTAAAGTCTTTCCCCGGATTTGTCTATGATGAGCATCCTGGTTATGGAGCGTTAACAGACAATCCGAAGCAATATGTCGGGAACCAATATGCAAGAAGGCTTGCAAGGGCAAAAATTTTTGTAACATGCGATTCGAAGGAGAAATTCCCGTTAATGAAGTATTTTGAAGCGCTAGCTTGCGGGACGCTGCTTCTTGCTTCAAGCTCCCCTGAACTTGAGGAATTAGGGTTTATCGATGGGGAGACATTTGTAGCCGTTGATAAAGAATCGATTGTTGAGAAGGTGAGCTATTACCTCATGCATGATGAAGAGCGTGAACGCATCATTCAGCAAGGCCGCCAATTGATCCTGAATAGACATACAACGGAGAAGAGGGTTGACGGTTTATTGGAGATAATCTCGAAGCTGATATGAATGATGCCAGCTTTCTTTTTTTGCGATTTAAAGGTGAAACGTCTATTCATGAATGAGAAGGATGACATATTTTATTTAGAAGCTGTTGAGGTAAGACGAGAAGGAGGGAAAGCTGTGCATATTATGACAGTCTTAGGTACAAGGCCTGAAATCATTAGGCTGAGCCTTATTATGAAAAAATTGGACAAAGTCTGCACAAAGCATACGGTTGTCTACACCGGGCAAAATTTCACTCATTCTTTAAGCGATGTGTTTTTTGAACAGTTGGCAATCAGGAAGCCTGATTATCATCTTCATATGCACAAGATGAATCTTGGCGGTCAATTGGCCTCCATGTACGAATTCTTAGAGGAAGTATTAAAGGAGACTATGCCTGACAGGGTATTGATTCTGGGTGACACAAACAGTGCTTTGAGCGCAATACTTTTCGAGCGTTATGGAATACCTGTCTATCATATGGAAGCGGGTAATAGATGCTTTGATTTGCGTGTGCCGGAGGAGAAGAATCGAAGGGTGGTCGATGCTGTAAGCAGCTATAACCTTCCTTACACAGGAAAAAGCCGGCAAAATCTGCTGGATGAAAATATCCCGGTCAACAGGATTTTCTTATCAGGCAATCCGATTAACGAAGTGATTACTCATTACCGGGCAAAAATACGTTCATCGGATATCTTATCCAAGCTAAACCTAGGGAAGAAGGATTACTTCTTGATTACGATTCATCGTGCTGAGAATGTTGATTCCCCAGAGATTTTAAGGGAGATCTTTACCGGATTTAATCATTTGGCTGAAATCCATGGTAAGAGAATGATTTGCAGTCTTCATCCTAGAACTCAATCAAAGCTTAGTGCTTTGCAGGATTTTGAACTGAACCCCTTAGTTGAATTATGCGAACCGTTTGGATTATTTGACTTCGTCAAGCTGGAAGAGAATGCAGCTTGTGTATTGACGGATTCAGGAACGGTTCAAGAGGAGTGCTGCATTTTGCATGTACCGGCCGTGACGGTCCGCGATGCGACAGAACGCCCTGAAACAATTGAATGCGGCAGTAATATCCTATCAGGGACAAAGGCTAATAGAATAGTAGAAAGTGTGGGAATTATGATGAATCAATCAACCAATTGGGAGCTCCCCGAAGGCTATCAGGACCGCAATGTATCACAAAAGGTCATAAATTATCTGTTAGGAGTGAGGGGAGTTGTTTAAGGACAAGCGTATATTGATCACAGGTGCAACCGGTTCATGGGGGCATGAGTTAGTCAAGCAGTTATTGAATGAGGAACCAAAGGAAATTCGTCTATTCTCGCGAAATGAATCAAGCCAGGTGGCCATGATGCGGCAATTCTCCGATAAAAGGCTGAAATTTATCATTGGGGATATCAAGGAGCGAGAAGGGCTTATCCAAGCGTGCCAGGATGTAGAATATGTCTTTCATTTGGCAGCCTTGAAGCATGTGCCTGTATGTGAGGAGCAGCCGCTTGAGGCTTTAAAGACAAATGTGATTGGAACACAAAATGTCATTGATGCGGCCATAGTAAATCAAGTAAAAAAGGTTGTCTATATTTCGACCGATAAGGCTGCGAACCCATCCAATTTCTACGGATTGTCAAAGGCGATGGGCGAGAGGCTTATCATTCATGCCAACACATTGAATACAGCAACGAAATTTGTTTGTGTCAGGGGCGGGAATGTTCTTGGAACGAATGGTAGCGTCATTCATGTCTTCAAAGATCAAATCAATGAAAAGGGAGCCGTTGGAATAACAGATTTGCGCATGACCCGCTTCTTCCTCACCATTGAGGAGGCCATCGGGCTCTTGTTCAAGGCAACTTATGAGAGTATCGGCGGTGAAATTTTTGTCATGAAAATGCCGACCTGCACGATACTTGATTTGGCGAAGGTGCTGATTGAGGATTCTGGCAAGGAGAAGGTGGAAATCGTGGAGCTTGGCATAAGACCTGGGGAGAAGATTCACGAAATCCTTTTCTCAGAATACGAAAGCTCTAATACGGTTCATTATGACGAGCATTATTATGTCATTTTGCCTAGTATTGAGATTCAAGGATTAAAGGATTATTATGCCGGCTATAAACCGGTAGAGATTGAGAATTATAATTCAGGAGAAAATCTCATGAACAAGGAAGAATTACGGGCGCTGCTAGAAGATGGTGGGTTTCTTTCATGAAGATCCTCATTCTTGGCGGGGATGGCATGGCTGGGCATATGGCGGCTGATTATCTGAATAAATTAGCTGGATACCAAGTTCTCCATACGACACGGAGACTTCCGGGAAAAGCGGCCATCCAATGCGATGCCCTGGATTTTGACCGTGTTGGCTCAATAATATCAGAGCAGAAGCCTGATTTCGTGATTAATGCTATCGGCCTGCTCAATCAAGAAGTTGACCGCAGGCCTTATGAAGGGATTACGCTAAACAGTTTGCTTCCGCATTTCCTGGCCAAAGAGCTTGATAAATACGGCGGCAGATTGATTCATATCAGCACAGATTGTGTCTTTAGCGGCGCTTTCGGAAGCTATACCGAGGATTCTCCGGCGGATGGATTATCCTTATATGCAAAGACAAAATCTCTTGGCGAAGTAAAGGAATCGAATCATTTAACGATCCGCACCTCTATCATCGGGCCGGAGAAGAAGCATGATGGCATAGGACTCCTGCAATGGTTCCAGAAGCAGAAAGGGACTATATCGGGATATACAAATGTTTGGTGGAATGGGGTGACGACCCTGGAGCTAGCTAAATTCATTCGCTATGCGATGGATAACAGGCTAAATGGGCTTTGCCATCTGCATGCCCCTGAAAAGGTCAATAAATATGAACTATTGAAGCTTTTTAAGGAGTACTTGTTAAAGGATGATGTGAACATAATCCCAGATGGAGCATATGCGTCAGACAAGACCTTGATTAGTACCCGCCAGGATATCGCTTATTTTGTACCTTCTTATCGGTCGATGATGGAAGAGCTATGTGATTGGATGGCAAAGACATGAAAAAAATCCTCATCACAGGCGGACATGGTTTTACCGGCATCCACGCATGCAAGTATTTCCGCCAACAGGGCTATCGAGTCATCAGTGCAAGACGACAAGGCAAGATAGGTTCAGACGAGATGAGATGTGATATGACCAATAAAGAGGAAGTCGACCAAATGCTTCTTGCTGTGAGACCTGATTACATTCTCCATCTGGCAGGCAAGAACCATGCAGGTGACTCATGGGACAATTCGGAAATGTATATGAAGACGAACGTGGATGGAACCTTGCATTTACTGGAATCAGCACGAAGTATCTGCCCGCAGGCGAGAATCTTAGTCATTGGTTCTGCTCTTGAGGTTTGCCTGGCACATGGCAAACCTCTCCATCCATATGGCTATTCAAAAACGATGCAAACCTCTTTAAGTATGGCCTGGCATCATCTCTATCATATGAATGTTGTCGTTGCCAAGCCGCCCAACTTAATTGGGCCTGGCCCATCACCTGGCGTAAGTGCCCTGTTTGCCAGAACAATCGTGAGAGGAGAAAGAGAGGGCGAAGCCCTCCTGACGATTAACTCGACCTCATTGCCAAGAACATTCCTCGATGTGCGTGATGCTGTCAGGGCTTATGAAGATATTCTAATCAATGGAGAGGCTGGCAAGGTCTATGAGATAGAAGGCGGCCATCGCTGCACGCTCGAGGATTTGGCTAATATGTATAAGGATATAGCATGCTGTCCGGTCATCATTCAAAAAAGGAAGATGGAAGAGGAGAAGAGGGATATACTTCCTGAGAGAAATCAGCTGTTTGGCAATGCTGAGCAGAAATGGACAATTGTGCCGAATTATCCGATTAAACAGAGCTTAATCGATACAGTAGATTTCTTTCGAGGATGCTGATAGCATAAAATGCCCTTTACAGGGGCATTTTATTTTTCTACAATAAAGTAATGGCTTTTAAATATATTGCTATAATGGGAATAAGTCTATTCATTTGGAGGTACATATGTTTTCAATTGTCGTAGCTTATGATCGGAATCGTGTTATCGGTATCAATAATCAACTCCCATGGCGTCTTCCGGCAGATCTTGCCCATGTGAAGCGGACAACGATGGGGAAGGTTCTGATTATGGGACGAAAGACATTTGATTCCATTGGCAGAGCCTTGCCGGGAAGAGTCAATATTGTCTTAACGAAAGACAAAAGCTGGAGTCATGAAGGCGTTCAAGTCTTTCATACAAAAGAAGAGATTATCCAATTTGCTGAACAGTCAGATAAGGAGTGCATCATTTTTGGCGGACAGGCTTTATTTGAAATGTTCATGCCTTATGTGAGCAAGATTTACCTCACTTATATTGACAGTGAGTTTGAGGGAGATACTTATTTTCCTCGGGTGGATTTTGAAGAGGGCTGGGAACAGCTTTCCTCCGTCAAAGGACCAAAGGATGAAAAGAATCCATATGATTATTATTTCCAAGAATATAGAAGAATGACCCCAATTTCCTAAGGAGGATTTACTTTTATCATGTTTCGGTTAGTGTATATGTTCTTATATTTATGCGGCTATCTTTTATACAGCCTTCCAAGCCTCGCAAAAGCTAAAAAGCTTCATGCTGAAAACAATGCGAAAAATGACGAGACAATTCAAGTGGTGCCAAAGAAGTGGGCTGCTGGGTTCTTGAAGAATGCTGGCTGCAGGCTTGAGGTTTCTGGATTAGAGAATATACCGGATGGTCCAGTGCTTTTTGTCGGAAACCATGAAGGTGATTTTGATGTGCCAGTCTTAATGGCTGGTATTTCAAAGCCGTTTGGGTTTATTTCGAAAATTGAAGTCAAGAAAATCCCTATTGTTGCTGGATGGATGGAAATGATGAATTGCGTTTTCCTGGATCGAAGTGATCGTCGGGCGGCCGTTCAGTCCATTCGCGATGGTGTCAAAAAGCTGAAGAATGGCCATTCGGTCTTGATTTTTCCTGAGGGGACTCGCAACAGAGGCAAGGAGCTTGGAGAGTTCAAGGCTGGAAGTCTCCGTCTTGCCAAAGATTCTAAGGTACCGATTGTCCCATTCGTGATTCAAGGATCAGCGGATATGTTCGAAAATAATCAAAACCGTATTAAGCCGGGAACTGTTAAATTGGTTATTCTTCCGGCTATTTCCGCAGAGTACTATGAGGAAGCGGGAATGGAGCAGGTTGCGAACCAAATCAAGGCTGCCATCAAAGAGGAAAGAGATCAGCACTTAAAAGGAGCTTAACGAAATGCTGCCGAGTTAGATAGCCATATCTGTCTCGGCAGTTTTTTATATAGATAAAAAATCGAATTTTCAAATTATTCTGTTGATTTATCCGGCAGACCTGCTATAATTTACAAATTAAGAAAAGTTTGGGGGAAAGAGAATGGGTCATCTAGTAAAGGCTAAACAAGGGGTACAGGTAGAACAGATTTTGATTGCTTACCAGAAACTCAAGGATAAGGTGGCTCATACCCCTTTGCAGCTGAATCAGCGACTATCGGAGAAATATGGCTGCCAGGTCTATCTGAAGAGGGAAGATTTGCAGCATGTCCGCTCCTTCAAGCTGCGAGGGGCTTTTTATGCGATGATGAGCCTCTCTCGGGACGAATTGAAGAATGGGGTTGTGTGCGCAAGTGCGGGTAATCATGCTCAAGGTGTCGCATATGCATGCCATGAGCTGAACGTTCACGGGAAGATTTATATGCCGACTACGACACCTAAGCAGAAAATCAATCAAGTGGCAAAATTCGGGGGTGAGTTTGTTGAAATCATCCTCTCCGGTGACACATTTGATGATTCCTATGCAGAGGCGAAGAAATCAGAGCAAGCAGACCAGCGCATGTTTATCCACCCATTTGATGATGAGCATGTGATTGCCGGCCAAGGGACTGTGGCCGTGGAAATCCTGCATGATAGCGAGGTTCCGCTGGATTATGTATTTGCAAGTGTCGGCGGCGGCGGACTCATGGCAGGGGTGTCTTCTTATATGGGGAGTGTTTCTCCGGCGACGAAATGTGTGGGTGTAGAACCTTTGGGAGCAGCCTCGATGAAATCAGCTATCGCGGAGGGAAAGGTTGTTAAATTGCCTGAGATTGATAGCTTCGTCGATGGGGCAGCAGTCAAGGAGGTTGGTTCGAAGACATATGGGATTTGTCAGAACCTTCTTCATGACTGCCTTGTTGTTCCGGAGGGCAAGGTGTGCAGCACTATCCTTGAACTGTATAATGAGTATGCAATCGTTGCGGAGCCGGCGGGGGCACTGCCGGTTGCAGCGCTAGATTTCTATAAGGAAGAGATCAAGGGGAAAAATATCGTTTGTGTCATCAGCGGCGGAAATAACGATATTGGCAGGATGCAGGATATTAAGGACCGATCCCTTCAGTATGAAGGGCTGCTGCACCATTTTATCGTTCATTTCCCTCAGCGTGCAGGGGCTTTAAGAGAATTTCTGGATGAGGTTCTCGGACCTGGAGATGATATAACGAGATTTGAATACACGAAGAAGAACAATAAAGATAATGGCCCTGCGCTTGTCGGCATTGAGCTTCAGCGAAAGGAAGATTATCCTGAACTCATGGGAAGGATGGAGAAGAAGGGCTTTTCATTTATTGTTGTCGAAAATGGCAGCAGCCTTCATCAATTGTTGATTTAGAGGGATTCTTGGGTATTCTTTTTCTCTAGTATGTTGAAATAATGGAGAATAATAGAAACTATTCCTTTTCATATTTCTGAAAACTATTATAATGGGAAGTGAGCATCATATTGGAGGGGATAGAATGTTTTCAAATATTGGAGTACCTGGGTTAATCCTTATCTTGCTTTTAGCCTTGATTATATTTGGTCCAAAGAAATTGCCTGAGATCGGAAGAGCCTTTGGACAAACCTTGCGTGAATTTAAGAATTCGACAAAAGACCTCAGCAACGAAGTCATGAGTGACTTGGATGAATCAAAAAGAGAACCGAAAAAATAACTCAATGACCATTGATTAGAGGTGTGAGTCATGCTCGCACCTCTATTAAATTGTTGCTAGAAGGAAGTGAATTCTCATGCAGATGGAAGAAAAAGAACTGAACATGGTCGAGCACTTGGAGGAATTGAGAACCAGGCTCATGATTACCGTGGGCTCTTTTATCCTGTTTTTATGCTTGGCCTTCTTCTTCGTGAAGGATATTTATCGCTTTTTCACGAGGGACTTAACAGAAGATCTCATCATCCTTGGCCCCAGCGATGTTGTCTGGATATATTTCACGCTGGCATCGGTTGTGGCCATTGCCTGTACGATACCGGTCTTATCCATGCAGATTTGGCTATTCGTGAAACCGGCACTGAAGGATTACGAGCGAAAAACAGCTCTTTTTTATATTCCTGCTTTATTTCTCTTGTTTATCGCCGGGCTTTGCTTTGGTTATTTCGTCATTTATCCGATTGTTTTAAATTTCTTAAATGAGCTTGGTGAAGGGGTCATGACGACCGCTTACACAGCGGATCGCTATTTTAAATTTATCATTAATATGTCCTTGCCATTTGCGGTCCTGTTCGAGCTGCCGGTCGTGATGATGTTCCTGACATCGCTTGGAATTATTAACCCGTATGTCATGGGGAAGATCCGCAAATATGCCTATTTCATCTTGATTGTCATCGCTGTATCCATTACGCCGCCTGAGTTCTTATCTGACTTCATTGTTGCCGTGCCGCTTTTATTGCTTTATGAAATCAGTGTAAGTCTGTCAAAAATCGTCTATAAGCGTAAACTGCGAAAAGAAGCACAATATGAACGAGAGAACAACCAAATGCAAGGAACATGATGATCGAACAGGCTAACATTCCTTAGGGTTGGCAGCCTGTTTTTTTGTTGATTGATTTTTCAGTCAAATGTCATG
>X410_Impala__coassemble_242_pt1 | contig 11186 bp, 11 predicted proteins | sample X410_Impala__metabat2_high_PE_006 | metagenome-assembled genome bin X410_Impala | reverse complement strand
GGAATTTCTTCACCTTCAGCGACGTCTGCCTTTCCGTTTTGAAGGTTCAGCTGGTAAACTCCTTCTTCCGCTCCAGTTATCGTAAATTGATATCTTGTCGTAATTCCTTCAATCGGTCCTGGATTAGCATTTAATGCCTCCTCAATCTTTGCAAATGACTCTGACAACGTGTAATCTTCAATCGCTTTTCCCATTTTCTTTTCCTCCTTCATTTATTAGCCTTTCGGCACATGAATTTTCTCTAGTAAACTACTTGTTTGGAAACACCTACTTAAAATACAGGCATCACCTCCTATAAAGACATTCTCTTAGACCCTTATGCCATAAGGCTCATACAGATGCCGGGCAATGATTAATTGCTGGATTTGATTCGTTCCCTCAAAGATGTCATAAATTTTTGCATCACGATAAAGCTTCTCTACCAGATTCCCTTCTAATCCATAAGGACCCATGATCTCAAGGCTGGCAGAGGTTACTTCCAGGGCAATCTTCCCGGCAAATGCCTTGCACATGGCAGCCTCTTGCGCGTTGGGCTTCCCGAGATCTCCTTTCCAGGCAGATTCCCAGGTTAACAGGCGTGCTACTTGGATTTTCTGCTGCATTTCGGCAAGCAGCTGACTGGCTACCCTGTAATGCGTCCCATGGCGAGGGAATTCTGTCTGAATGAAATCAAGCGTATATTCATAAGCAGCTCTTGCAATACCGGTTGCCATCGCCGCTATGATAGGTCTTGTACTATCGAAAGTCTTCATCGCTACCCTAAAACCACCGGAACGAGCCCCATTGTTCGCATAAGCTTCTTCTCCGCCAAGCAGGTTATCATCTGGAACAAAACAATCCTCAAAGACTAGCTCGGCTGTCTCAGAAGCGCGCAAGCCCATCTTATCTGCGAGTCTGGCACAAGAGAACCCCGGTGTCCCTTTCTCAACGACAAAGGCTCGATGACCAGCTCTTCCCATGGTCTTATCGACAGTAGCAAAAGCCACCACCCATGAAGCCCTTTTTCCATTAGTGATAAAGATTTTCTGTCCATTAAGGACATAGCCGCCATCTACCTTTACAGCAGTCGTCTGCAGACCAGAGACATCAGAGCCTGCCTCTGGCTCCGTTAAAGCATATGCCCCCCATTTAGGCTCTTCTTCCCTTGAGAAAATCGAAAGGAATCTCTCCTTTTGCTCCTTCGTTCCGCTATGTTGAATCGGTGGTCCCCCAAGTCCTGGTCCCGGCAAGGTAAGCGCAATGGCACAATCGCCCCATCCCAATTCCTCAGAGGCAATTACACCAAGCCGATTTCCCTGCTTCTCTCGTTTTTTTCGCTCTTTTGACTCACTCTTGTTCTCTTCGCCCTTCTCACCAAAAGAGGACATGCTGAGTGAGATGCCCAATTGATTTACTTTCTGGAGCCAATCATCTGGAACTTGCTTTTGCGCATCAGCCAATAATGAAATCGGACGAATTTCATTTTCGGCAAACCAATGGACAATATCCCTAACTTGGGCTTGGTGTGGAGACAGTTCGTACGAGATCACCCGCTTCCCCCCTTTCCGCTTTATCAAGAATCCATTCTCCTGCATAAGTATTTAAATCACGTTCCTGCTCAAGCCATGCAACTTGAGCCTGTCCATCCCTCATCCATTTCTCAACAGGGTGATCTTGAACATAGCCATGCCCTCCCAAAAGCTGTACAGCCGAATCCGTGACAAACCGGACGGCACGATGAGCATTCTGCAAGGCTTGTATACTATGAAAGACAGCTGAACTAACGCCTTCATCAATCTGCTTGGCGGCATATAGGACAAGATGACGGGCTCCCTTTACATGAATGGCCATTTGAGCGACATTGAAGGATACTCCTTGAAATTTCGCTATTTCAGAACCGAATGCCTTACGGCTGGCCGTATATTCCACCGTATAGTCTAATGCACCTGAGATTAATCCGACCTCTTTGGCCGCTTCCATTACTCGAATCCGGCTCATCGCCTGCTCTGCAAGCTTCGTCGCTTCTCTCCCGCTTGCAATGACGGATTCCTTAGATACGGAAACATGACGGAATGACAAGCAGGCGAATCCTGCACTCAGCAGTCCTAAGCGATAATCGCCCTCTACTGCCTTAAAGGATGCATCAGGCCCATTCTCAAGCCAAAGGATAACATCCTCCCCGTTCTGTTCTTTGCCAAGCATGAGCACATACTCTGCATACTGCCCCATCCTCAATGGGACCGTCTCCCCGTCGATAGTATAGCTCTCCTCATGACGGGTGATTGTCAGTTTCGGCTGGTTTCGATGACAAAAAGCAATGGTTGGAATGTTTCCTGTCTGACAGGCTGCCTTAAAGGAAGCGAAAGCTGGATGGTCTCCCGCCTCTCTTATAAAGGCCCCTGATTCTCCTGCCCCTGGGAATCCCTGCACTGTCGCAAGGTCTCCAGAAGCTAATTCCTCAAGAATCTGAACCTGTGATAGAATGGGGAGCTCCATTCCGCCAAAGCTTTCGGGCAGCTCGAGTGTATCCATTCCAATCTCTTTAAGCTTCTTGACCATATCCTGGCTGACCATGCGATTCTTCTCTGTTTCTCTTGCAGCCGGACGAATGAATTCAAACGCAAAATCCTTCGCCACATGAATAAATGCGGCTTCATCATCACTCGGTCTAAATGAAACCAAGCCAAATCCCTCCTTACGTTTCATGATTGTTCGACAGATTGACGAAAGCACCTATGACTAGTCTGTTCAGTAATCTGGCCAGCTCCTCTATATCAAGATCTCGATTCTCCTCTTTCACATTACGAACCACCACCTCGTTAATTGCACCGACCATTGCTTGGGAGACAATGCGTATCTCCTCCTCTCTCACCTGCTCCGGAAATTCCTGATGGGCGAATATAAAAATCAGATCAGCAAAGTTCTGCATCGCTTCACGCCGGACGATTTCCACCTCATCGGAAATGCCTACTGACTCAAGTAAGATAAAATGAGCTATCGAAGGATTGGTGAAACAAATTTCTAAATAACGTAAAATACCAGCATATGCTTTATAGCCAACTCTCAATTCCTGCATGGCCGCCCTCTTGATTTCAAGAGCTATTTCTTCAATTAAATCCTGGCAAAGCGCCACAACCAATGTTTCCTTACTGGAAAATTGCTGATAGAAGGTTGTTTTAGAAACATGGGCAGATTCAACAATCTCCAAAACAGATGTGTTCTTAAATCCTTTAGCGGCAAAGAGCTTTAATGCTGAGTAAAATATCTTGTCCTTAGCCTTTTTTGGCAGTTCCTTCATTAGTAACATGATCATCATTCCATTTCTGTCAGGTAAGTACGAGTACGTATTGGTACTATCTTAACCCAGCATTTGGAAATACTCAATATAATTAACAGAAAATTTAAATAATAATTTTCGACAAAAAAAGAGCTGGCTCCTTTCTAAAATGAAAGTCAGCCAACTCTTTCCTCTTATTTATATACGTCTGGATAAACCGCCTTCGCGACTTCCTTCAGCCCTTCTATCAAGCGTGGTCCCGGCCTAGTAACCGTATCACTATTTACATCATAAATCTCTTTATTCTTGACTGCATTTAGTTCCGTCCATCCGCTTCTTGCATAAATCAACTCTTCTGGGTTATCAGTATAGTAGCCATAAGTTGTCAAAATAACATCAGGATTCCGCTCAATAACCGTTTCCTCACTCATTGTCACCCAGCCCTCTTGATCAGCAGCAAGGTTTTCCGCTCCAATGATTTTCAGCATCTCATCCATGAATGTTCCGCTTCCAGATGTGTATAAATCAGGAGAGGCCGATACTTCAATCCACACCTTCTTCATCTCTTTCACATCAGCCGCTTTCTCTTTAATGGCGGCTATCTCTTCCTTCATGCCATCGATTATTTCTTCCGCTTCCGTTTCTTTCCCGGTTGCCATTGCAATTAATTCAATAATCTCATAGGCACCCTCAATAGAATTAGCGTCCGGAACAACAACGACATCAATTCCAGCAGACTGAAGCTGCTTAACGGTGTCTTTATCATTTCTCCCTTGAGAGGCAGAGAACAAGGCAAGATCAGGATTTAGTTCCAGAAGTTTCTCTACATTAATTTCGATTCCGCCTAGCTTCGTTTTCTCAGAAACAGACTCAGGATAATTATCATAATCAGATACCCCAACAATTTGATCCTCAAGCCCTAATGCGTAAGCTGTCTCCGTATTACTTGGAAGCAAGGAAACAATACGTTCTGGCTTATCATCTATTGTAATCTCTTCTCCTGTATCATCTTTTACTGTTACTGGAAAGGCGCTTTCTGCGTTCGTTTCTGATTTCTCACTTTCTTTGCCCTCGTTTGATGTGCCAGTGCAACCGGCCAGCATGATGGATAAGGCCGTCATGAAGGCCAATAAAACAGCAAATCTTTTCTTAACCATAGTCATTTCTCCTCCTGCTTGATGTTCAGCCATATAAAAAGCCTTAGCTCCAACACGAAGCTAAGGCGGCATTCCGATAATAGACGCACAGAATCAGGTCGCCCTATTCTTCCCACCGAAAAATAGAATTCATGTGTATAGAGCAGGTCTCCTGGCTTACGCTTATAACATTCGCATGATTCAGCCTTCCCATGTTCAATCCTGAACCAGTGGCATATGTGAATCAGCTTATCAGCGTTTACAGTAGCGGGGGCTGCACCGGATTTGCACCGGTTTCCCTATTATCCTTGTATCAAAGGCACTCTATTACGGATCATATGGTTGTCTTTCTATCTTATCCTTAATTGTCTAAATTCTCAATAGCCGAATCTTCCTCTTCTTCATAATGTTCACGGCAAAAAGTCAATACAGCTATCTCTTCATCTTCCTCGAGCTCAAAATCGAGTACATTCTTCGTGTCATTTTCGATGAATTCATATTTGCTGATTTGTTCCTTCTCTTCATCCTTCATGAAAATGACGCGCAGCATAACACCGTTCTCGCTATATAATTCATCATCCTCCGGAACATCCAGTTCTAGAAAGAATTCATATCTGTCACCGGATAAGATGCCAAATGGATCTTCCAATTTTTCTACAGTGTAGCTTTCAATCTTTAACATTCAATCATACCTTTCATCCATAACTAATTCATATTATACATATTTATCCGACATTTTAACCACTTTTTCCTCCTAACTGCCAGTCATTTCTGCATAATCTTGCTCCATATAACCAAACTAACCGAAAAGCCCAATGACTTAGGAGAACAGCATGAGAAAATCAATTGTACTCTGCTTATTGGCTTTGCTTCTTCTGCCAAGTGAAGCTTTAGCCAAGACAGCTTATTTAAGTTTTGATGACGGTCCATCCAATTGTACCGAACCAATCCTGGATATACTTGATATCTATGATGTGAAGGCAACCTTTTTCGTGACCGCTACTAAAGAAAAATCCCATCTTTATTTATACAAAAAGATGGTTAAACGCGGCCATGCTCTTGGCCTCCATTCCTATTCGCATAATTTTTCATCCATTTACCGTTCTAAGGGAGCATTCTATGCAGATATTGAGCAATTGGAAAACTTCCTAAAAAAGGAAGTTGGTGCTTCCCCAAAAATCCTTCGCTTTCCAGGAGGGTCAAACAATTATATTAACCGACAATATGCAGGTACTAACTTGATGCCAAGTCTCAAGGAGGAAGCGAAAAAACGCGGATATACCTATTTTGATTGGAACTGTGACGCAGAGGATGGAATCAATCCTCCCGTTCCTGAAAAGAAAATCACCTCATTAATTATGAAATCCGCGAACGACCAAGAGAATTTGTATATCCTGCTGCACGACTTTAACGGGAATATGACTGCAGTTGATGCACTCCCGGAAATTATCCGCCGCCTGAAGCACAAAGGGTACACGTTTAAGGTAATGGATGAAGCAACACCTGTATTGCAATTTTGACACCAAACAAACGCCCATCCTGTCAGATGGGCGTTTGTTCTCTTATTCTACAGTTAAATATTTTCCATGTTCCATCTTAATGACATAGTCTGGCTGTGGCGGTTTCCCGCCATGTTCCTTTATCTTCGCCTTATGTCCGGCAATATGCTCCGGGCTCTTCTCCCAAGCCTTCCATGCTTCCTCTGACTCCCAGCGGATAATCATCACAACTTCTTCTTCACCGCGCGTTACTTTCTTAACCAACAGCTCACGACCAATGAATCCTTCGCGCTGTTCAATCAAGGATGGCCCTTGTCCAGACTTCTTCCTGAAACGTTCAAGGATCTTATCAGAGTTGCCTTCTGTAACAGTCCATTTACGAATTTGTACGAACATGCTTTTAACTCCCCTATCATTTTGATTTAAAAAGAGCATGCCCCTTTGAGACATGCTCCATATTGATTCAAATTATTTAAGCTCGTTTAAGATCTCATCAAGTTTTTCAGCCTCAGTTGTTACACCATTGCTGGAGAAGTACCAGTTAACACCATCAAGGTAAACGATCTTTCCTTCTTTATAAGCACGTGTTTTCTTGATGATATCATTCTCAATATCTGCTTTAATCGTTTCTACATCAGAAGCTGTGCGGTCAATAATGAGTAATACTTCTGGGTCTACAGAAAGGACTGACTCATAGGAGAAATCGGAGCCGTGTGAAGAAGCTTCAATATCCGTAGTTGACGGTTTAAATCCGAAGTCATTATACACATAAGCGAAACGGGAATCTTCTCCATTGTCGAAACCAGAGATTTTCTTGTCGTTATACATAGCTACTAGTGCATTTTCATAACCCGCTGCTTTTTCTTTCACAGCATCCACTTTTTCCTGCAAGCTCGCTTTTAGTTCTTCCGCTTTATCTTCTTTGTCAAAGATTTTAGCAGCTAGATCGACTGTTTCGTACACAGCCTCTATGTAATTCTCATTGTCAGAGCCAATGAAAACAACGTTTGGCGTGATTTCTTTTAACTCTTCATAGAACGGTGTTTGACGGCCGGAGATGAAAATGACATCCGGCTCAGCTGCTGCCACCGCTTCAAAATCGATTTGTTTCAATGTACCAACATCAGCTACATCATCATTATTTGCATATTTCTCTTTCAGGTTTTCAGGCATATTTCCTTTGCCGCCGCCGGCAGCCACACCTACGATTCCTTCAACACCCATAGCATCAAGCGTATCTAGGAAACCATAATCAAGCGCTACGATTCGCTCTGGCATTTTATCTAAAGTGACATCTTCAAATGTCGTTGTTTTTCCGCTTTCTTCATCCTCACGTGAATCGGATAGTGAAGATACTGTCATTGGGAATTGAGAGTCAGACTCTGAACCCTCTGTTTGTGATGATTTCTCTGAGGAATCTCCTCCTGTTGCCTCTTCGCCTGTATTACAAGCAGATAACATTAACGTCAATGCCGCTAAGGCAGTTAAAAACTTCCACTTCTTCATCCTGTGTTTCCCCCTAAACAGAGTTTTAATTGAAAATGATTATCATTTTCGTTTGACATTTATCATTCTAAACTGAACTTTCAAATAATGTCAACTCTTTTCTTTACCGTTTATGATTTTTTTCTGCTGTTCAGTCTAATTAAGGGTTCACAGGGTAAATAGATATTAATGTGAATTAAAGTAAACGCAAATACGGCAGCCATTTTGCTCCTGAACCGGGATATGCATATCATAAACATCCCGCAATGCTTCCGGGTTAATAATTTCATGTGCCGGTCCGTCCTTAATCAGACGGCCATCCTTCAATGCCACAATACGATCAGAGTATACAGAGGCAAAGTTAATATCATGCAAGACGATGACAACCGTCTTTCCGAGCTCGTCTACCAGTTTGCGCAAAATCTTCATGATTTGAACAGAGTGTTTCATATCAAGATTATTTAAAGGTTCATCGAGCAGGATATATTCCGTATCCTGCGCAATGACCATGGAGATAAACGCACGCTGCTTTTGTCCCCCGGAAAGCTCATCGAGGAATTTATCTTGCATGTCCATTAGGTTCATATATTCCAATGCCTGATCTACATATTTTTCATCCTCTTTTGTCAGACGCCCCTTTGAATAAGGATAGCGGCCGAAAGAAACCAGCTCCCGCACGGTTAAACGAATGTTCAAATGATTGGATTGCTTCAGGATGGCCACACGTTTCGCAAATGTATCAGACTTCATTTTCTTAACGTCTGCCTTATCTAGAAACACTTCACCTGTATCGGCATCCAATAGACGGCTCACCATCGATAATAAAGTCGATTTGCCTGCACCATTAGGACCGATAAATGAGGTAATAGTCCTTGGATGGATTTTCAATGTCACATTTTCAACAACCGGTTTCTTTCCGAAACTCTTAGAAAGCTCTTTAATTTCTATCATTCTGCTTTCCTACTTTCCTTCAGTAATAGATAAATAAAGTAAATTCCACCGACAAAGTTAATGACGACACTAATGGTTGTGCTAAGTTCAAACACGTGCTGAACGAGAAATTGGCCGCCGACTAGCGCGATAATGCTGATTAAGCTCGCCCCGGCTATTAAAACGGAATGTTTATAAGTGGCCAAGTACTGATAGGCCAGATTAGCTACAATTAACCCTAAGAAAGTAACAGGGCCAACCAAAGCTGTGGAAGTAGCAATAAGGATGGAAGATAAAATCAATACCTTCAATACGATTCTGTCATAGTTCACCCCAAGGTTAATGGCATTATCCCGTCCTAAGGAAACGACATCCAAATCTCTGAGCAAACGGTATCCATATATGAACGCCGCACCCAAGATGACAACTGCCATAACGATCAGCTCAGTCTTCACATTCATAAAGCTGGCAAACAATCGAGCTTGTAAGCTCTCATATTCGACCGGATCGATAATGACCTGCATAAATGTCACAAGACTGCCAAGGAGTGTCCCTATAATCATCCCTGCCAGTAGCAGGAGATAGATTGGATATTTATCTGCCCGGAATAGAAAACGGTATAGAAGCAAGGCAAAGATCACCATTGCCACAATCGATAAACTAAAGTTTAAGTAACGGCTTACAACAAAAATCGAGGCCGACCCTGCCGTAAAGTAAATGACCGTCTGGACAACCTCATACATCGAATCAACCCCCATGACAGAAGGAGTCAATAATCGGTTATGGGTGACCGTTTGAAAGATAACGGTTGCATAAGCGATTGCCGTACCGGTAATCACCATCGCAATCAGGCGTTCCACACGTCTTGGAAAGGCGTAGCTGAAACTGCCTTGAATATTATAAAAAGCAAAGAGTGCCATACACACGAGAGCAATAACAGCCAGCACCATCAGCTTTGTACTATTTTTTCGCATATGCTTTCCCCCTAAACAACATTATTAAGAAGATCGCACTGCCGATGACCGCGACTGTTGTATTAACCGGTATTTCATATGGATGGACGATTAAACGGCTGATAATATCACAGGCCAGCAAGAACGCCGCCCCCATGAAAATCGTATGGGGAATGGTCTTGCGTAAATTGTCACCCAGATATAAGGAAACAAGGTTAGGTACGATTAACCCTAAGAAAGGAATCATACCGACTGTTAAAACAACTGTTGTCGAAATAATGGCCACTAGGACAAGGCCGATATTTAAGACTGCGCGATAGCTTAAACCTAAGTTCTTCGCAAAGTCCTCTCCCATGCCCGCAACCGTAAATTTATTCGCATAAATATACGCAATGATGATAGCCGGCACCGCTACATACAGTAATTCATAGCGTCCCGAGACAATCAGTGTAAAGCTTCCCAAGAAAAATGTATCAACATTCTGAAGGACATCCGCTTCATAGCCTAAGAACGTTGAAATGGCTCCAATGATGTTTCCATACATAATCCCGATGAGCGGAACGAAAATAACATCCTTGAACTTAATTCTCTCAAGCAATTGCATGAAGATATACGTTCCCATCAGTGCAAACGTAAAGCTAAATAAAATTTGTCCCATATAAGACATGCTTGGAATAAAAATCATTGAAACAATGACACCTAATTTCGCTGCATCGAGCGTACCTGCCGTAGTCGGCGATACAAACTTATTCCGGCTTAAGCTTTGCATGATTAAGCCCGCAATACCCATTCCTGCTCCAGCTAATAGAATGGCCATTAACCTCGGCAGCCGGCTCATGAGGAAAATTTGTGTCTCATCAGACTCCCAATCAAGCAGATCTGTAGGTTTAATATCTATGGCCCCTATAAATAGCGAAATAAAGGTGAGGATAACAGTTGCTGCTACTAAAATCCATAATCTCATTTGGCATCCCCACAAAAGTAATTTCTCAATTAGCGATTGAAAACGATTATCATTATTGAGTCGCTTTCATTATAAACAAGGAAAATAGCAAAATCAACCACTTGGCCATCATCATCTGCAAGAAATGTAAAAAATGAGAATATTCATCAATAGATATCTAGAATAATAATATGGGGAATCACCCACAAGGAATGGGACAATATCATTCGCAGCCTCCATTCTAGGTATTTGGAATTATTTTGAATTCAATTCGTAGTATTCTTATCAGTTTTATAATATTATAACTAAAACACATAAAAAGTATGGAGGGACATCATGATTCAAATAATTAGTTTTGGCCTGATTGTCGGTTTATTGCTTGGCTTTGTATTGCAAAGAGGCCGATTTTGCGTCGTTGGCGCTTATCGTGATCTTCTCCTAGCTCGAGACGGCCATATGTTTCTGGCAACAATGATTGTCATCGCCATTCAAGCTGTAGGGGTGTATGCCCTTGCCGCAAGCGGCGTTATTACGATACAAGCAGATGCTTTCCCATGGCTTGGCACAATTGTCGGCGGATTTATCTTCGGAATCGGGATGGTCCTTGCGGGCGGATGTGCCACCGGTACATGGTATCGAGCAGGTGAAGGTCTGATTGGAAGCTGGGTCGCCTTATTCATGTATGCACTTAGCGCAGCCATCACTAAATTCGGTATCTTAAGCACCTTCGGAGGCAATGTTTTATCCTATAGAACAAGTGACACGTATATCCATGAGACATTTGGTCTTTCTCCATGGGTGCTAGTTATCGCATTTGGCCTTTTAATATCGGTCCTTGTCATTCGCAGTTTGAGAAAACCGAAACTGCCGACCTTCAGCATGAAACAGAAGAAAACTGGCCTTGCCCATATTTTATTTGAGAAACGCTGGCATCCATTCGTCACAGCTTCACTTGTTGGTTTGATTGCCATCCTTGCATGGCCG
>X410_Impala__coassemble_241_pt1 | contig 11196 bp, 12 predicted proteins | sample X410_Impala__metabat2_high_PE_006 | metagenome-assembled genome bin X410_Impala | reverse complement strand
GGGAGTTAAACAAAGGAGGCAGGCGACTGTGTTTTATTATGATGAGTCCTCTCGTATTCGAGGAGTGGGGCATATATGAATTATATATTAGTTGGGCATGGGGGGCATAGCAGGGTTATCCAGGAGATGATTGAGAGTGCAGCCCCGAGCAGGATTGCTGCTTACTTGGATGATCGTTATCAGAAACTGGTCAAGAGGGGGGATATTTATTATGGACCGATTAGTGCGGCTCGGTCAGTTTTAAGTCATGTGTATTGCGGGAAGCTGGTTATTGCGATTACTGATAATTTGACAAGAAAGTCAGTGGTTAGGCGATTGAATCTGGCGGATGATTGTTATACATCGGTCATTTCCACACATGCCATCGTAAGCCCAAGTGCTGAGATTGGAGCAGGCACAGTGGTGATGCCTGGGGCAATCGTTAATGCGGAGGCGAAGATTGGCAAGCATGGAATCATTAATACTGCCTCTGTCGTTGAACATAATTGCCGCTTAAGCGATTTTGCCCATATTTCATCCAAAGCCTGTTTGACGAGCGGGGTCAAGGTAAGGGAGGGTGTGCTGGTTGGGGCGAATGCAACCGTCATTCCGGATGTGGAAATTGGGCAATGGGCTGTGGTCGGGGCTGGAGCGACAGTGACGAGCGATGTTCCTGAATTTGCACAGGCATTAGGGATGCCGGCAAAAGTGGTTAATAATGAAAAGGGCGGTGGATTTAATGCCTATATGAGCTTCTAATAAAGTAAATCCTTCTGGCACGGTAAAATTGAAGAGTTGACTGCCTGAAAACGGCCATGTCCATTTCGGAAAGGAGATTTTCATGATCGGAAAAAACATTCAGCAGATAAGGAAGAGAAGGGGAATGACCCTGACTCAGCTGGCTGTAAATGCGGGGATATCGAAATCGTATTTGAGCAATATCGAGCGAGGCGTCAACCAGAATCCTTCCATTGAAGTTCTGAAGAGGCTTGCGCTTGTCTTGCATGTTGATTTAAAGACATTGCTGAAGATTGAGCAGCAAGAACAGCCGGATGGCAACTTGAATGAAGAGTTGATTGATTTGATTGAGGAACTGAAGAAGACCGTGATTGAGAAGGAGGACATGGAGGAATACCGGGCGTTGATTGAGTATATCAAATGGAAAACAAGGAACGTGAAAAGCTGAGAAAAGGTGAGCATGATTGTCCCTGTGTCTGAAAGTCTTTTTGAGGCGAAGGGTACATCCTATTTATAAATAGGTTATTCCTTAATAGAGAATATGATGTGGGATATGGAGACATTTGGGGCGGATGCGAGACAATCCGCTTTTTATTATGCCTTTAAAAAGACATGCGATGGGGACACTGATAATCATTTTGGAGAGATTAAAATAAGCCCAGCCAGGAGGCTAAGCAAGCTCGCTCCTGGCATAAGCGGAATAAAGGGAGGATAGATCTTTTGTCATACGATTCAAATCGATATCCATGAGGACTTGCGGGATTTTATAGCCCACAAATAGCGGAGAAACGACAAAGCGGGGAATGGCCTTGCAGATGATTTTGTCATTGAAGCGGTAAAAGAATAGATTAAAGCTGTTGCATCCTTTGTGAAATCCGTTCAGTATGTAGCGGATGAGTACTTGGAGCATGTCTGCGAATGTATCTGATTGATCGTCTGCAGATGTTAATAGATTAAATTCGGTAAACCCGATGATTGGATAAGCGGAGATGGTCAGCTCAATTCCGTTATGGGTAAAAGCATTGGTTCCCTCGAAATTAGCCATCGTGATGTTTTGATGGTAATCCACCTCATTCATGCCGATGATTTGCATATGTGGATGGCTGATGCTGCCACCGGAATAGGGACCATGGTTTTTAAATAATATAACGGATCGATAGCGGTCTGTTGCTTCAATCTCCTGCCATTTATCAAGGCAAAAGCGCATTAATTTCCTCATATGAGATGTGGAGTATTGTCTCATATCTGATGTGCATTCATCTGTTTCGATAATAACAGTCTGATAGGTATCCTTTAATGTTGGGTATTTGTTCATGAGCCAGATGATATTTCCTTCCCTTGCCAGGATATCTTTCAATTCCTCAGTCCGGCAAAAGGGGCAATCAGTGGTCTTGTTGCGGATGGTATTTGGCTTTTGGCCGATGACGGCGCTGGAAAAGAATAACTGCTGATGTTCCAATAAACACACCTTCCTTTAGGGAGCTATGTGAATCAATCACAGTTCTTTTCTTTGATTTTACCCAAAATAAGGAAATTGCACAAATTAAAAAAATGGCCCTTAATGTATAAACTTATCCATAAGTCTCCGATAGTAATATGAGTGTGTTTATTTGACCAATTACATAATAATTAAGTAAAAAGGAGACTATGGCCTGTGTATACAGAAAAGAATATCGGCAAAATTGGTGATGTAATTCATTTTAAGAGAGACAACTTATTTGTCATTGGCCAAATTATTTCGTTAAGAGAAGTAACCTGTGTTGTTGAAATTTCGCAAGCATATGCTGATGAACTGAAGCTTGAAACAACGAGAACGGTGGTGCGGCATGGCAAATACAAAATCTTCGATATGAAGGAGAAAGGTAATCGCCCCTCTTATGATTATATGCCCGAAACCAACGCTATATTGCTTACATAAGTGAGGTTTCTATTAGCTGAAGATCCATGCGAGCGCGACAAGATAACATAAAATCACGAACACGATGGTATAGCTATAATTCACAACAAAGTCTTTTACGATTCTCATGATAAGAGAACTCCCCTTTTATCTAATTATCTATTTTTCTATGAACACATGAATAAAATTCGTGTACTTATACAAAAATATGTGGGTAAAAAGAGAATAAAGTAAGTAATTTGGGGTATAAGTATATTTTTGTCTAGTTCTTTTGATTGTGTATATTTGATTTATTTGGATTAAAGACCTGATTACAATCAAAAAGGATAGCCGGATTGGCTATCCTTTTTAGCTATTAATGTGCGGCCGTTTCATCATGATGGACTTCATGATTGACGGTGACATATTTATTCGCAGACCTTTGCAATATCCACATGAAGGCAGCTGAAAGAAAGCTGAGCGTGCCAATCAGGACCCAGGCAGATGCAATCGAGTGCGCGGAAATATAATTTCCCATGATCATTGGACTGGTAGCATTGCCTGTGCCAATAAGCAAGGGGAGGATGCTGCTCATTCTTCCCCTGTGTGAAGCGGGTGTCATGTTCGCCATGAAGGTCGCAGCATTAATGGCAATCAAGATCTCGCCAACCGTCATGATGAAGATGGATAGATAGAATAAAGGGAGAACCGTCGTGAATGCAAGCATGCCAAAGGCTATTGCATAGCAGAGGGCACCACTGGCAATAACGCGAATGGGCCTTGCTTTTTGGGTAATTCTCGTCAAGACCGGGGTAAAGATAATCACCAAAATACCATTAAAGGAAGCAAGGATTCCGAAATATGATGCACCGATATCACCGAATAATTCCTCTAAATGAAGCGGGATGGAGAAGGACCATTGCGTATAGGCGAACTCGATGCAAAGCAGGATCAAGGCAAACATGACTAAGATTGGCCTTGATAATAACACTTTAAAGATGGAGCCTTCGACATTTTGTTCGAGAACTCTATCTGTTTCTGTGACAGTGCGCTTTGTTTCTTTAATGAAGATAACGATGAGGGTCGTCGCGAACAGGGTGCATATGCCATCGATGATAAAGATAAGGGACAGATAATCTTTGAACAGCAGCCCGGCAATCGCTGGACCTACCGCAAATCCTATATTCCAGCCCATATAAACAAGGGAATAGGCACCTTTGCGATTGTCAGGACTCGTTAAATCAGCCAGTATGGCATCATAAGCGGGTGAACACATGATGAAAAAGAAGGAAGCGGCCATAATCATGTAGACCATCAACATGGATGGGGAGACAAATCCGACAGCGATATAGATGAATGCGCCTAATCCCTGACAGGCGAAGATAATCCATTTCCGGTTGAATAAATCAGTAAGCTTCCCTCCAAGCAGCAAGCCAGGAACGGCGATGACGGAAATGAAGGTAATATAGGTACCGGCAATCCCCGTATCTAAACCGACTTTCTGCGTCAAAATTAGTACTAGCAATGGGTTGACGAATCCGCCAAGGCTGTTCATGATCCTGGCAATGAAGATTATATAGATCTCCTTCGGCAGTCCTTTATAAGGAATGAATAATTGCTTTAGTCCGTTTATCATGGTTCCTCCAACATGGTATTTTTTTCTATAATCATAGCATTCTAGTGTGCTTCAGAAAAGATGAATTTTTAGCAGCGGTTCCATTGAATGGGGAAAGGCTTTTATGTTTTAGAGGCTATGCGTTGTGATATAAACATAGGGGTGCTTTAATAGAAGGAAAACGTAAGAGAGAAGGGTTTGGAAGTTGGCTTTTTTTAATGTATTAATTCCTGTATTTGCGATATTCATATTAGGCTATATTGGAGAGAAGAAAATCGGGTTCGACCCAAGGTCTATCTCGGCAATGTCATTGTATATCATGACTCCGGTGCTTGTATTTGAGACTTTCTACACGAATGTCCTTGATAGTGATTATTTGTACATTACGATTTTTGCATTGGGGCTTTGTGCAGCGCTCATTTTGCTTGTTTATCTTATTTCATATATTCGAGGCTATTCCACTAAGGAGAAATGCGGACTGATTCTCGGTTCCGTCTTTATGAATAACGGGAATTATGGAACCCCAGTAGCTTTATTGCTTTTTGGGGCTGCAGGGTTTGATTACGCAATCATTCTGATGGTTATCCAAACAATCGTGATGGCAACTGTTGGCATCTACTTTGCTGCGCGCGGCAGTGATATTGGCGGCGGCTTTAAGGATACGATAGGCGTGGTCATGAGGATGCCGATCATTTATGGAGCGGTGGCAGGCTGGCTTTTTCAAGTGACAGGCATTACGATTGGTTCCTCTTTCATGACGACGCTTGACCTCGTTGGGAATGCGGCTATTCCGACAATCATGCTGGTCTTAGGAATGCAGCTCGCAAAGATTTCCCTTAAGAACGTTGAAAAAGAGAAAGTGTTTTATGCTGTGACGCTCAAACTGGCGATTGCTCCTATCATTGCTTGGGGAATCGGGTATTTCCTTCCGGTAGATATGCTGCTGAAGCAATTAATGGTCGTTATGGCCGGAATGCCTGCGGCAGCTAATACAACGATGTACGCGATTCAATTCAACACCGAGCCCGAATTTGTTTCTGTCTGTACGTTTGTATCGACGATTCTTAGCTTAGTATCGCTTCCGGTGATATTCGCCTTCATCTTGTAATGTGAATAAACTCACTGCGGAATCCGTTTAATAATAGTAGAAACGAATGCGCCAGAGATTGACCAATTCCAGTTTCATGCATCAGGGCAACTATAATTTTCTAGACTCCTAATCAATAAGGCTATTAATCGTTTTGACGAAAGCTGATCTTGAGAAGAGCAGGTACCTAAGGAATAAATAAGCAAGCTTTAGACTCCTCTACCCGAATATAGCTTGGACAATTAACGTAAGTTGTTTTTGTAACCAAGCTCGCCTCCAAAATTATCTATTCGCTCTCATCATAAAAATGGGCGGAGCAGATTATATATAGTAAGAAGAAATGGGAGGAGGAGATGGCTTGGAATATAGCGCTATCATTAAAGGGAATTACCGATATTCCCTCAAAAGGGAATGGGATGACTATAATTTAAATAAAGCCGTTTTCGTCCTTTTGAATCCTAGCACGGCAGATGACACCCTTGATGATCGGACGACACAGCGTTGTATCTCCTTTGCGAAGAAAATGGGCTGCGGATCCTTGGAACTGGTGAATGTTTTTGCTTATCGGTGTACGAATTGGAGAGAACTGAAGGAATTGTCCAAGGAGGAAGCGATTGGCCCAGAGAACCAATTCTATCTCGAAAATGCCTTACATAGCGGGGCGAAAATATTGGTGGGATGGGGAGAGAACTGCACGATTCATCATAAAGATTATCAAGAACTGGCTGAATGGTTCAAAGGCTATTCACCATACTGTCTTGGCGTGACGAAAGATGGCCACCCAAGACATCCTTTATATGTGAAAAGTGATACCCCAATTGAATTATACCGGTTTCCGGAATGTTAAAAACAAGCGAAAAGCTGCCGAATTGGCAGCTTTACTGGTTTGTAACTGGATTTGGTGTTTTTGGAGCGGCATCACCGCTACCGTTGTCTTCTTGTTCAGGAGGGAGTTCCGAGTCAGCGGAATCTTCCGGTTCCGCCTCATCTTCCTCATTGCCGGGCTCATCTGGTGTATCTGTTTCCGGCTCATCAGGTGTTTCCTTTTCAGCGTCATCTGCTGGTTCTTCTTGGTCAGCAGGGTCTTTCTCTGGATTTTCTTCAGGCAAGGCTGGTTCTGTCGCTTTTTCCTCTTCGATATCCTCCTCAGTCTTCTTGTCCTCATCAGAAGGGGTTTCTTCTTCTTCTTCTTTTTCCTTGCCGCCATTTTGCAGACTCTTTATGATTTGATTTAATCCTTCCTCATTTTGATCTTTCATTTGATTGGCATTGCCTGATTCGTAATGTACGGAGAAGTTCGGCAAGTCGGCGATATCAGCTGTTTGCTTATACGCCAGCAGCTTGACATCTTTCATGCCAAGATAGCCAAGCTTTGGAATGAATAGGCCGCCTAATTCAATATTCGTGATCCGGACTCTCATTTTCTTTAATTTGGTTAAGCCGCCTGATTTAATAACGGTTGTGACCGGACCATTGGGTGTTTGGGTGACCTTTTTGATTACTAGGCCCTTAATCTCGAGATTATCCATTGCTAAGTCAATCATTGGCACCGCTTTACGGGTTGCGGTTTCACCAAAGACAATCAATGGAACACCCAATGTACCGGTAATTTCCTGAGCCTCGATGATGAAACCGTCTGTGCCTGATGAACTGGCCTTTATGGCTGGGGAAGAAGAGGTGAAAAGATAGGTTGTGAAGATGCCTACGATAGTTGCTAGTATTAACTTTTTCGTTCGCTTCAATATCATCACCATTCCTAAGTGGCTAACGTATTATTTATGAATAACCATATTCTGTCCTGCTGCGATCTGATCCTCTGCTTCGCTTTTTTGTTTTTTTGGCTTTCGGGCTTTAGGGTATGGCCGCCATGCCAGGATTTTCGAGCCGCCGATAATCCCAAGAAGGGTGCCAATGATCAGTCCGCCCATCGCTCCCATGATGGAGAGAATGGCACTGACCATAATGAATAGCCCGAAGAAGACGGAAAATTGGGGCATGATAAAGGTCATAATCGCGCCGAGCAAGACCATGCCTCCAAGGAAGAACCCGATGAAAAGCGTCGTTCCAGGCAGTGCGGCAATTTCAATGAGCGAAAGCGGGACATACAGAATGACTAAGCCAGAAAGGAGAGCAAGTATTGCTCCCCAAAACGGCCGGCTTTTCCTCCAATTACGGAATCGTTGTCTTTTTGTATTAGTTGATTGAGTTTTGACCATCGTTATCATCCCAATTCCATATTTGATAGATTATAATTTCTCGAAATACACTTTCATGCCAGGCAATGTGAGAGAATCTTGATAGAGGTAAAGCGTTTTAAGAGTGGCATCCGTTAAGATGATTTTTGGTGCCACCTGTGTGAATTCTTCTGCAATCTTCTCTTGCGGGTCTTTAATGTCCCCTACGTAGTTTTCCTGCATGGTCAGCTTCTCAAATCTGGCATCCCCATCAATTTGGGTGGCCTTTTGAATGAGTCCTTTAATTTCCACCGTTTGTTTTGGATCGGATTTAACGACAACCCGTACTCCCATAGCAGGAATATCCTTCGTAATGACCAAGCCTTGGATTTTTACGTCTTTAATTTTGTTTGTCGCGACCACCGCGCCATTTTTCTTCTCTGCCGTATCAGCTAATCCGCCCAATAGCTTGAAATCGGTGCCTTCCATCCGGTCAAATTTGACATTAAACTCTCCCATGCCCCCAATTGCGGCAGCAAATATGGTGCCGCTCATGCCGAAGTAAGTTAAGAGTCCCCCAAAGAATATGAATCCGCTAAGAAGTGCTATCCAAAATGTTTTTCTGGCCGTGTGGCCGCCCAATTGAACTACCTCAGCATCATTGCTCATCAACATTCCTCCTCATTCATTCATCCTTAAGATTTTCAGAAGGAGAGAAAGATGCCTGTACGAATACCATTTTCGTAAGCGTTTCCACCTTCTTCCACAATTTTATGTCTATATTGTGTCTTAGTGAATACCTACATTTGTAGCGTTTTTCCATTATGGATTAGAAGAGTGACCTATTTTTGTCGAAAGGGCACGAATGGTTTTTTTGTGTGGAGGAATTTATCTAATGCTTGGCGAAATCATACAACATCAGTTAAAGGGTTCAGAGGAAAATGGGGTGAATGATGAATGTCAAAGTCATTAACTAATCATATGAACACATTACTATCAAAGGCAATTAAGCTAATGGCCGAGTATGATGATGAGCTGTTAGCGGAATGGGATCAGGTGAAGGATGATTTGGTGGAAATCAATGACCGCTATATTGAATCCTGTGAATTCATCATTAACCGCCTAAATACCTATATGCTTGCCAGCCGGTATGGAGTCGAGGCTCCCGCCATTTTGAGCAGGATGAGAGAGGATGCCCTTGAGTATTTTGCCTATCAGCCGGCAGCAGAGAAGATTATTCATCTATTGAACCTGCTAGAAAATGCGACACATACCGTATTGAAGAGGCATATTGAATTTTCGTCCAAGCTTCATCCATCCATTCATTATTTGTTTACGAAGCTTAGTGAGGTATTGGTCAATTTGAATATGGAGGATGAGATGAATCTGGATAAATTATGTGAAAGTCTCGTCCAGAATGCGAACTTGACGATTGATTGGGTAGCAAGAATTGAAGAACAGCCCGATTGTTTTTCGGTGAAAAAGGTTCATGGGAGGAAAGATGAGATAAAGAGGGAGGGGTATTCAACATGGTATGATATTTTGAATGCCTTTGGTGTTGACCATTCCACCCTTCCTGTCACATATGAGAATGAACTTTTGCTAATCGGCTGCGAGAATGCCTTTTTACATGAGACGATGTCCATGTTATTCAGCCTGATAGACCAGCATGAAAAATCATATTCGACCCAATGGAAGGATGCGGTCATTCTCTTCAATGAATGGATTATTAAGTCACAAACCTTAGAGCAGTCATGCGAGAATATTTGCTATGGATTTGGTGAATTTCTGCCGTTTGAGAGAAGTGCCCTTTTCCGTTTTTCGAATATGGAGCAGATGGCAATCGGGCTTTATGCGCATCATTTGGATACGGATGAAGTTAAGGCGATTCGCGAGCAAATGATTGATATACCGGCCATTCAGCATAAATTGAACTTGCTGAAGCCGGTCGGCCATACAATGAGGAACTTTCAGCCTATTTATATTGAAGATGCGGCATATGGATTTCCTGAGAAGGTTGTGAAACAATTCAATCTGGCCTCTATGATAATAGTGCCCATCTATGTTCCTGAAGAGGGGCAAATGATTGGGGGTGTCTTGCTGGACCAAGGCCCGGGTAAACATTTTCCGATTGATCGAACATTATTTCCGGCTTTGATGAAATTTGGGCAAAGTGCGGGTGAGCTGATGCTTAGGTATATGAAGCCGGATTATGTCAACGCGGGTGCGGATGTAAGAGAGGGGGTCAGTTTCTCGCCTAGGGAAATTGAAATCATTAAATTACTGGCAGAAGGGGCTTCAACGACAGAAGCTGCCGTGAAGCTTTATTTGAGCGAGTATACGGTCAGGGATTATATATCCACTATAATGAAAAGACTGAACGCTAAAAATCGAACAGAGGTAGCTGTGAAGGCGATTAGAATGGGGATAATAGAATGATAGAAGAGGCAATCGGATCAACTTTCCGATTGCCTTCTTTCATTATAAATACCTGATAAATTATTTTTATATAATTTTAAGGTCGTATTTGGTCGCTTGTTTGTTTAGTTAATGACCTAGGCCGAAATGAAGAATGATAATAATCGATGGATATAAATGGGATAATATTAGGCTATTTTTCCTTAAAATACCCTAAATTATGCTAGATAACGACATTTTGAAATATATTTGTAACATAACGATAACTTAATTGTTATGTTTACATGCTATACTTCTATTTGTTAGAACAACTAAGATTAATAGAAAAATTATGCTTACTAAATAGATAAATAGTATTCAGGGGGAAACTACATGTTGAAGAAGAGTTTTGTTGCACTGAACACAGCTTTACTGCTCGGATTCGGAAGTTTAGCGGCAATTCCGTCGGCAAGTGCAGAGAAAGACCCAGCGAGGCAAGCTGCTGTTGATGAAGCACAAGCATCACTGGACAAGGTGCAAGCTGAAATCGCTGCACTGAATAAGCGCATCAAGCAAGTTGATCAAGCAGTGAAAGACAATCAGGCAATGATCAGTTCAACAGAAAAAGAAATCAAATCAAAGAAGAAACAAGTTAAACAGCTTGAAACAGAAGTTGCTGAATTGGAGAAACGCATCGAAGAGCGTAATGAAATCTTAAAACAGCGTGCGGTTACATACCAACAAACAAATGGTGATGCATCTTACCTGGAAGTTTTGCTTGGTTCAAGCAGCTTTGGTGATTTCATTGAGCGTGTCGGAGCTGTTTCCACAATCGTAAAAGCAGACCGCAAGCTAATGCAAGAAGCTAAAGAGGATCAAGAAGTTCTAGAAAAGAAACAAGAAAAAGTTACTAATACGCTTGCTGATCTAAATGACACGAAAACAGAGCTTGAGGGCATGCAGGCAGATATTCTTGAACAGCAAAAACAAAACGAAACATTAAAAGCTACATTGAAAGATAAAGAAGCTGAAAGCAAACGCCAATTGGCAGAGGCTGAAGCTCAAAATATCGATATCGTCGTGCAGGAAGTAACTGAGGAAGCTGTCAATGCAGCTGCAGTAACAACGGTTGCTAATGCAGGTTCAGCTTCATCTGAAACGACGAAAAAAGATGAAACGAAAAAGGAAAACTCTCCAAGTTCTTCTTCTAGCTCATCAAAACCAAGTTCATCAAAACCTAGCAGTTCTTCTAGCAGTTCTACTTCATCTAGTAAAAGCATCCAAAAGGTTGTTACAGCAGGTTATAAATACATCGGAAATTCCGTTTATG
>X410_Impala__coassemble_240_pt1 | contig 11238 bp, 13 predicted proteins | sample X410_Impala__metabat2_high_PE_006 | metagenome-assembled genome bin X410_Impala | reverse complement strand
TATTTTCATCATTCCCTCATGCAGGTTATGCCTTACTTAAATGTCGAGGGTCATACGATTCAACGTGAAATTGTGGAAGAAATTGAACGGCGCGGCGGATTAACTCGCTATGAGGCTGATTGGACCCATGGCACACGCATATCCTATGACTGACGAAAAAAACAGTGACGGTTTATCCGTCACTGTTTCTCATTTATTAGATGCGCTTCATAAATTTTTTGGTGGGATACAGGCAGGGCGTAATGCTGAAAGTCCTCATCCCTGACAAAGGCAATTTTGCGGTTCGTCTCGGTGAATTGTTCAACATTCTCGACTTTGGCTTCATAAGCAGTAATTTCCCAGATGAGATGGGAAAAGACATGACTAATCTTTCCGATTGGCCGCAGGTCTTCCAAAACAATATGATGTTCCTTTGCCATCGCTTGCTTCAGTTCCTCTATACTGTCAACTTCATAATTCGGGAATTCCCATAAACCGGCGAGCAGCCCGGACGAAGGTCTTTTTTGGATAACCATCCTCCCGCTCGGGTCCACAATAACAACTGCACTTAAATGCACCGTCTTCACTTTCTTAGCCTTCGTCTTAACAGGCAGTTCTTGCTGCAAACCTTTTTCAAATGCCTGGCAATGCTCTCTCACCGGGCAAAGCAGACAAGACGGTTTTGTCGGCGTGCATATCAATGCACCAAGCTCCATTAAAGCCTGATTAAATTCTGACGTATGGTCATGGTCAATTAATTCGCGAACAGCCTGCTCAAATATTTTTCTTGTGGCAGGTTTGGCGATATCATCATAAATTTCTAATATACGTGAAAGCACCCTCATGACATTCCCATCAACCGCAGGTTCCGGAAGTCCATAAGCGATACTTAAAATAGCCCCTGCCGTGTAAGGGCCGACACCCTTCAAACGGCTAATCTCTTCAGGTGTATTCGGAACGACTCCGCCATAGCTCTCTTTCACTTCTTTAACAGCGCTATGGAGATTTCGTACCCTTGAATAATAGCCAAGGCCCTCCCAAGCCTTGAGGATTCTCTCCTCATCTGCCTCAGCAAAATCCTCAATCGTCGGGAACCACTCCATAAATCGTTCGTAGTAAGGAATAACCGTATCTACACGCGTTTGCTGCAGCATGATTTCTGATACCCAGACCCTGTAGGGATCTTTATTTAATCGCCATGGAAGTTCCCGCTGTTCTTCAATAAACCAATTGACTAAATCTTCTCTGAATTGCTCAATATTATTACTGGCTAACTTCTTCACGTTTCCTCCTGGTTTAAGTTAAATATTCGGGTAAAAAGGGAATATAAACATAATAGAAATATACTTAGTAGGGTTAATTTCTACATTGTAAATCATCCATTTCAGTATGGAAAGTAATTAAATTATGGATAGTATAGACATATAGCCTTTCATCTTAGTCTGTTAGCGGCAAAGGAGGACTTCATATGGATACCGGTACACATCTCGTTATGGGCATTGCACTCGGCGGGCTTGCTACATTAGATCCTGTCGTGGCTCATAGCTCATACACCGCGACTGCCGTTATGCTTGGTACCGTGCTCGGTTCACAAGCACCTGATATCGACACTGTTTTGAAAATGCGCAACAATGCCATTTATATAAGAAATCACCGGGGAATAACCCATTCCATTCCCTTTGTCTTAATGTGGCCGATTTTGATTACCGCCGCAGCCTCGCTTATCTTTCCGGAAGCAAATGTGCTGCATACCTGGCTCTGGACCTTTTTAGCCGTGTTCCTTCATGTATTCGTTGATATATTTAATGCATACGGAACCCAGGCCATCAGACCGTTATCCTCACGGTGGGTTGCGCTCGGCATCATTAACACCTTTGACCCATTTATCTTTGGGGTTCATATTGCCGGTTTAATCTTATGGGTTTTCGGCCTTCCTCCTGGTCCGACCTTTATCATGGTGTATATTATTTTGATTGGTTATTATCTTGCCAGAATTCTCGAACATAGGTCCATAAAAGCACTTGTACGTGAAAAAATTCCTGATGCAAGAAGAATTATCCTTTCACCAACCATGCGCTATCATAAATGGAGGATTGCTGTCACGACTGGTGATAAATATTATGTTGCCATTGCGGAGAACCGGGATATTACCATTCTGGACACATTTGAGCGGCATCCATTACCCGACAGCCCTGTCCTTGATGCAGCATTAAAGGATGTGAACCTTTCAGCTTTTGTCTCCTTCTCTCCTGTCTATCGGTGGGAGATCAGCTATGAGCAGGAAATGTTCACAGTTCGCTTCATTGACCTCCGTTATCGGAGCAGAGGACGATATCCATTCGTAGCAATCGTTCACCTAGATGATCAGTTGAATATCCTGAATTCGTTTACCGGTTGGGTATTTACTGAGGAAAAGCTTCAAAAGAAATTAAATGTCATCACTGGCTGATGGGAAATATTCGCATGCCTATTTCAGGTTACACTCCCCATACTAATAGGGAATACAAGAAGAAAGGCATGATACTTGATGAGAAATAAAGAAACCGGATTCCCTTATCAGCATGACGATAAATTTAGAGCCGATGCCCCCCGGGCCAAATCCAAATATGCCTCAAAGCGTGCGGATGGGACAACAAACACGCATCCACAGGAACGGATGCATGCCTCAAACCAACGGGATGAGAATTAGAATTAAAATAAAACCGCCCTGTATCTGGGCGGTTTCTTGTTCTATTTGAGTGCTTGCAGTAATGAAATCGGCAAGCCCTCTTCTTCCCCTTTATTTAAGCGATATCCCCAGGCAAAGACACCCTTCAAATACTCGACCTTAAAATACTCGCCAGGAGCACCGTCAATCCCATAAATTTCTCCCGGCTTAAATTCCTTCGGATCAAGCGAATAAGCCTTTGCCATTACGGCTCTTCGCTTATGAACGGCAAACTCATTTACCATTCCCAGCTGCTCTGCCTTTCTTGCCTTCTCATTTAAGTCTGCAATAGCTTGTCTCAATTCATGCTCTGTCATTTGGCTAAATTTCTTTTCATCCATCCCTCATTGCCCCTCTCACATTTCGTATTCTTGGTTGTCTATTCTCTCTTTTCCTAACTCAACAAACTTATTGATTAAGTCCATTTGAAACCCTTTACGGAATAAGGCAGTCTTCATCTTCTGCCCATATTCCCTTTCATCAAGCCTTGCATATTTGCGATGGAATTTCTGTCCTGCGAGCACAAGGCTATCCCATTCACTATCCTCATCCTCTGCCGCAAGCTCAGCTGCTACGGAGGCTGCAAGCCCCATATCAAAGCCTTTCCGAGTCAAAAAAAGTACAGCTTTTTGCTTAGCTTCCTTATAAGAACCCTTGCTTTTATTCAATGATTTTTGCGCCAATGCTTGCGCGTTCTCCCATTGAAGCTCAGCGGTGTATTGCTCGAGCGCTTCTTCCTGCAACTGAACGGAAATGCCTTTTTCACTTAGTTCCCTTTTAATGAGGCTAGGCCCCTTTTTCGAGACATTCATTTGGGTCCTGACATAGGCTTTGGCATACTCCTCATCATCGACATATTTATATTCACGCAATTTATGCATGGCTTCATCAATTACGGCCTCTTCCCATTCCTTCTCCGCCAGATAAGCAACAATCTCACCCTCTGATCTCATACGGTAAGACAGATAATTAACAGCCGATTGGAAGGCCTTTTGAACATGGTCGCGATATTGAATTTCCATAATGGCAAGTTCATCGACTTCCATCCCCTTAGAAAGACGCATGCGGACAAGGAGGTCTTCATCCACACTAAAACCATACTCCTCTGCTTTTCCCTCATCGAATAAATAAATATTAAAGCGATTCTTATTCCTCTTTTGCTGCTCAATTTTCGAGATAATCGGCATCTTTCTCCACCTCCTCCTTTAATGTAGCATATTGTGATTCATTCTTCCTATCTAAAGAAAATCTCAGAGAATAATTCAGGTTTATTATGGAAAGTATAGTTATGTAAAATTTGTGCAGGAGGAATGAAAAATGGACAAGAAAAAACGTGATAACATGAAAAGTACTTTAAGCTCAACGCAACAAGTAATGTACCAGCGAGAATTCAAACGCGCTGACCGTGCTGGCGGCTTTAGCGGCCCTAAAGGCGTTCGTCCGTAAATTTCCCTGGAACATATGAGGCTAACCTGGCGGCCAATTGCACATACTATCCTTTGAGAACATTCTTCTTAGAGGAGGGAACTTGCAATGGGCAGGTATAATCACAACTTAGTTCACGCTAAATCCCGAAGGCTGGCAGATGACAAGCAAGGTCTGTCAGATGGAATCGATGTAGAATTCTCAGAGGCGCTTGCTGATCACGACGACCTCGTGGCACAGGAAAGAGCAAAAGCCGCTGATGAGCGAGCAAAGGCTCGAGCCAGGAAATAATAAACGGCCCGCTATTCAGGTAACCTGAATAGCGGGCCGTTTTCTTATGCTCAGGAATTTACTTCGGCATTTAGATTTGGGTTCGAAAGATCGAGCTCCCCAAAAATGTCGTTGATCATTTTAGAACCAAGGTTGAATGAATCATTGGCTTCATCCATTGTTTCGGATGATTTCCCATCAAGAATTTCCGCTTTCTTGCTGTAAGACGTTTGGATTGCTTCAATGGCTACATTCAGATTGTTCTTATAGTCACTCAATCCCTCAGGAACTTCTAACGCACCAAGCGCTTCGCCAGTTGCCTTTGCAGATTCATAAGCGGCATCTCTATCTTCATCTGTGAGCTTATCTGGTTCTTCAGATAGTTCATATGTATTCAATGCTCCATCATTCGCATTGATTGTATTAGCTAATGAGAGATAGAAATCAAGCATCTCGCTTTTTACATCCTCTGTTGATTGGGCTGAATCATTCGAGCTCTTTTCATCGGATTCATCAGATGAAGAAGAACAGCCGACTATGAGAATGAGTGTAAAGGCCATCATGATACTAAGTAGAAATTTGTGTTTCATCCTTTTCATTCCTTTCCAGGGTTTTGGTGCATTGTATATCATACAACTATTTCAATTGTTCGTAAACATCTGAATAATCACACTTACCCAATCTCTCTCATCACTGGAAATGAATATGTTAATCTAGGCATTTTCATATAAATATTGTACTATTAAATGCGAGATGAACCATTAATTACAAACAAGAGTCAGGAGAATGGACATGATATTATCAGTCAAGAATCTAAGTCATGGATTTGGCGATCGTGCCATCTTCAACGATGTATCGTTTCGTCTGTTAAAAGGGGAACATATCGGTCTCGTTGGAGCAAACGGCGAAGGCAAATCCACCTTCATGAATATAGTTACCGGCCAATTGGAGCCTGATGAAGGAAAGGTTGAATGGAACAAGAAAGTTCGTACCGGCTACCTTGATCAGCATGCCGTTCTCGAAAAAGGCATGACCATACGTGACGTATTAAAAACAGCATTCCAATATTTATTCGATATCGAGCAAGAGATGAATGAAATCTTCGCAAAAATGGGCGATGCATCCCCAGAGGAGTTAGAAGCATTGCTTGAGGAATCAGGTGTTCTTCAAGATATCCTGACCAATAATGACTTCTATGTCATTGACGCAAAGGTAGAAGAAATTGCGCGCGGCCTAGGACTTGATGAGATTGGGCTTGAGCGTGATGTTCAAGATTTGAGCGGGGGCCAAAGAACGAAGGTATTGCTAGCGAAGCTGCTATTAGAGAAGCCGGATATCCTCCTTTTGGATGAGCCGACAAACTATTTGGATGAGCAGCATATCGAATGGCTAAAGCGTTACTTGCAAAATTACGAGAATGCATTCATTCTCATCTCACATGATATCCCATTCCTCAATAGTGTTATCAATCTTGTCTACCATATGGAAAACCAAGAGCTGACACGCTATGTCGGAAACTACGATGACTTCATGAAGGTCTATGAGGTGAAAAAGCAGCAGCTTGAAGCGGCCTATAAACGCCAGCAGCAAGAAATTGCCGACCTGAAGGATTTCGTTGCCCGCAACAAAGCACGTGTATCTACTCGTAATATGGCGATGTCCCGTCAGAAAAAGCTTGATAAGATGGATGTCATAGAGCTTGCGAAGGAACGTCCAAAACCTGAGTTCCATTTCCGTGAAGCCCGCACATCAGGTAAGCTAATCTTTGAGACGAAGGATTTAGTCATCGGCTATAATGAACCATTGTCAAGACCGCTTAATCTCCGGATGGAGCGCGGTCAGAAGGTAGCCTTCACAGGAGCAAACGGAATCGGGAAAACAACCCTTCTTCGCAGCATCCTCGGTGAATTAAAGCCGATTTCCGGCCAGGTTGAGCTTGGAGAGCACTTGCACATCGGCTATTTCGAGCAGGAAGTCAAAAATCCATCGACCAATACATGCATTGAGGAAATTTGGCAGGAGTTCCCTTCATACAACCAAGCGGAAATTCGTGCAGCCCTTGCGAAATGCGGTCTGACGACAAAGCATATTGAGAGCAGGGTAGATGTGTTAAGCGGCGGCGAAAAAGCAAAGGTACGACTTTGCAAGCTTATCAACCGTGAGAACAACCTGCTTGTACTCGATGAGCCGACTAACCACCTTGATGTCGATGCGAAGGAAGAATTAAAACGCGCATTAAAGGCCTTTAAAGGAAGCATCCTCCTCATCAGCCATGAGCCTGAATTCTATCAGGATATCGCGACAGATGTATGGAATTGCGAAACCTGGACAACGAAGGTATTCTAATCATGAAATAACCCTGCAGCCTTCTCCGGCTGCAGGGTTATTATTTATGGCTTTAAGATGACCTTCGTGCAATCATCTTCATGCTCATTGAACAAGGAATAAGCCTTTGCGGCATCAGTAAGCGGCATCTTATGTGTGATGATCTCTCTCGGGTCAATCTTACCTTCTTCAATCATCTTATATAGACGAGGCATATAGTGGATAACAGGTGCTTGTCCTGTTTTGATTGTGACATTTCGAGAGAAGAATTTCTCAAGCGGGAACATATTATAGGTCATCCCGTAAACGCCAGTCAGCTGAACGGTGCCAAATTTTCGGACAGCATCTGTCGCAATTTTAATCGCACTCAAGGTTCCCCCTTGAAGCATTAACTTTTGTTCAATTTTTTCAATGGCTGACTTCTTCCCGTCCATTCCGACACAATCAATGACTGCATCCGCACCGCCATTTGTTAAATCTTTAATATAGCTGCCAGTGTCACTGTAATCCATCAGATTAACGGTTTCTACCTTGTTGATTTTTTCCGCTTGTTTCAAGCGATAATCCAAATAATCAACGGCAATTACACGCTTAGCACCGGCCAGCCAGGCAAATTTCTGGGTCATCAAACCGATTGGACCGCATCCAAGGACAACAACCGTATCATCTGGCTTAACGCCAGCATGCTCGACACTCCATAAAGCAGTTGGCAGCACATCTGACATGAATAAGACCTGTTCATCTTCAAGCTCGGAGGATTCCGGGATGACAAATGGCATGAAATTCGCAAAAGGGACACGCAAATATTCAGCTTGTCCGCCAGGATGATCTCCATACCGCTCCGTATAACCGAAATATCCGCCTGTATCTTGATGTGGATTGGATTCTGAATGATCACATTGGCTTTCCATTTCATTTTGGCAATAGAAGCATTGGCCGCATGAAACATTAAATGGGATTACAACTCGGTCACCCTTCTTCACCTTTGTGACTTCTGGCCCCACTTCCTCCACAATGCCCATTGGTTCATGACCGATTACATAACCCTTGCTGATTGGCATGTTTCCTTGATAAATATGCAAGTCTGATCCGCATATCGCTGTAGAAGTAATTTTGACAATAATATCATCATTCTTTTGCAATTTTGGATCTTCTACTTCTTTTACCTGAATATCCTTTGCTCCTTGATATGTTACAGCCCGCATTTTTCAGCCTCCTATAAATTAGGTTCTTATCCCTTATTCCCAAACAGATAGGCGCTTATGCCAAATAAGCAAAAAATGTAAAAGAAAAAAATATAGGCGGACACATGTCCAGTGGTAATTCCATCCTGATCAATTGCGCCGCCTTCACCCTTTTCCAAATCACTTATTCTTAATCCATAAATACAAAAACCATACGGCGTGCTGCTGCTCATCCTTGGCGGCCCGTGTGAAGACTTGCTTCACAGCAGTATTCGTTGACTGATCAGAAATCGTTAAATACCTATCCACTGTGTTTTGTTCATCAATCAATGCGGCCTCAAGGCCTAGCTCATAAGTATCTGGGCATTCCTCAACCAGCTCAGGTTTAGGTTCGCGGCCGTAAATACCGGAATAAAGCTTTACGAGCTCAGTAAAGTGCTTAATTTCATCTTTACGAATTTCAAGGATTCTCTCTCTTTCTTGTTCATTCGGCGCCATTCTCGCAAGCTTCTCATAACATTTGATGGCAGTATACTCCCCATCGATTGACTGTTTTATTTGCTTGATCAACTGATCGACCGCATTTTGCTGCTCTCTCGAGTAGTAGCTATACATACTTTTCCCTCCTCATGTCTTCACATTACTCTATGACATATCCCTAATTTAGGTTCAATCCGCTGATGGAGTTTTTAGTGGAATAATTCTGGGTATATATAGACTGTGGCTGTTAAAGAGTACACGTGGTTATCTAACAAACGGACGTAGTTTCCGATAATTTGACAGGATATGAATAAAGGTATATACTTGTAATAATGTAATAAAAGTGACGTACTAGTGGAGATGTAAACATATATGGCATTCTGCAAAAATGTTTTTAATCGGAACACTTATTCACACTGGATCGGCTTCGGAGCCGTAAGGATATAAGAGAGGTAGGGCTTATATCGTTTAAGTAAAACGTCCAAGTGGAATAGATAACCGCGGCAAGTTTACATGTACGCACTTCATAAAGATTAACCATCTTAATTCATTATCAAGACGGAACAGACTTTTAAATAGTTTGTTCCGTTTTCTTATGCCAAAAAATAAATATCGCTCCCAAGTCTCCAGAATCAATTTCAGCTGCCCTTCTCCCAATATTTATCTGAATATGCGTATACCCCCGACATTAAAGGATACAGCAACGGAATAGAAAAAAGGCCGTATAAGGCCTTTTTCTTATATTTCTGTATTCCCTCTCAAATTAGGGTCTCCTCCTGTTGTTGGATTGATCGCTTCTGACCTTGTTCTACCCGCTTGCACTAATGGATCATCTGATTTTTCATACGTATCCCTGTCAGTGTGTTTCTTTTGGGCTTCCGGGTCAATTAAAACGAGAATTTTTCCTGATTCAACATCTCTTTCATACCGCTCGGCATCTTCATCTGGAATGCCCATTCCAGCAAGCGCTCCTGCCAGACCGCCTGCGCCAATACCGGCTGCCATACCGCTTAACGTCGCGGCAATCGGACCAGCTGCAACGATTGGTCCAACACCTGGAATAGCTAATGCCCCTATACCTGCCAGTAAGCCCGTAAGCCCGCCAAGGACACCTCCTGTAGCCGCTCCTGCCGCTAAACCATTGTCTACCTTTGTCTTATCCGTTACATTCTTTGTTTCTTCCTTATCTTTCGCGACGACAGATATATCTTCGCGCCCGTATCCCTCTTCTTGCAGCTTCTTTACTGCTTTTACTGCCTCTTCTCCGTTATCGTAAACACCAATTACTTTCTTATCCATTCATCTCACCCTTTCCACATATTCATTCTTATGGAAACAATACCCTCCCTTTCATCCCGTTAACCCATTTTTGTTTCTTTGTTACTTCTGCGATTTTCAGGGTATTATAGAATAAGTGAAACGTAAGCCGTAAGGAGGAATCATTATGATTATCGTATGGATTAGTGTAGCACTCATCATCGCTTCCCTTGTCTTTCTTGGCATTTTCGCTGTCAGAACAATGAAGGAATCGAAACCGGTCATCAACAAAATGAATGCTACCATCACCCGCATCAAACAGCAGACCGATACAATCAAAATGCAAACAGATCAACTATCGGCAACTCAAGCTAGAATGACAGAGGATATGGAATACAAAAAGAATGCCATTAATTACCCAGTAAATGAAGCAAAACAGATTGTTCCGCGCTTAAAGACTCTATGGGCTGCCACACCCTTTTCAGATGTGATTTCTAAGAAATAATCATAAAGAGGAACGCCCGCTTCTAGGCAGGCGTTCCTCTTTTAGTTACGCGGGAAAGATCTCAAGAAGGTCGCGAAGGGATTGAATGTGATACTCTGCTTCATCAAGCTCCCCCTCATCCGCAAAGCCAAAATGACAGGCGATGGCCGGAATTCCATTCGCATGGGCCGCCTCAATATCAGAGAACCGATCGCCAACCATATAAGCCTCTTCCTTTGGCAGAGCAGCAAAATGGGCCTGTAAAATTTCCTCCTTTTTCCTCCCCTGCACTAGTTCAATACAAAGGGGGGAATCAAAATATTCCTTTATTCCTTGCGACTCTAAGATTCGCTCAAGATAGGCCTTCGAACAATTGCTGGCCGTTGTCAGCTTATGGCCTCTCTGCTTTAGCTCATTGAGAACTTCCTTTACATGGGGCAATAAAACATCCTGCTCATCCATCATTTCCAACAGTCTTACTTCCCAAGCTGTTTGAATCGTTTGCAATTCTTTTTCACATCCATCAGGAATTAGTGTTTCCCAAAACTCTTTCTTTGGGAGCCCAAATACCGATTGAATCGCTTGTGGTCCAGGAATTTTAAGATGGGGATATCGTTTAATTTCCTCTTGTATGAGGGGAATACTCAATTGTGTTGTTTCTACCAATGTTCCATCTAAATCGAATATTAATAGTGCCAAAAGTACTACCTCCAATTCAATAATCATGAAAATCCTCCTGGTACAATCAGTATCAACAGGAAAATGAAACCAAAATATATGGATTTTTTATGAACTTTAATATATAATATACTTAACCCCCAAACATAAACCTATGTTTAAGGTCATCCCGCTTTGGGAATAATTTTTTATCTCCTTTCTTCACCGCTTAGTACTCGTATCTTCTACTAAATAATCAAACACTCACCGATACTCATTTACAGTCATTTTTTGCGCATCTATTTTATGCGTTTATTTATCGAATCAAGTTTTTACAAAAGGAGCGATTTAACAATGATGAATGTTACAGTTTTAGTTGATTACATGGGAAAACATTATACAACCAACGTACTGGCTCAAAGAGGCACTGATGAATCTAAGATCATGCAGTTGGCCTATGAACAAGTTCG
>X410_Impala__coassemble_239_pt1 | contig 11247 bp, 9 predicted proteins | sample X410_Impala__metabat2_high_PE_006 | metagenome-assembled genome bin X410_Impala | reverse complement strand
TTAGGACGTCCACAACAGATTTCCCTTCATTAATTCGCATGTCCTCCGCATTAAACTCCTTATAGACAGAGCCGTTATTCAACACAACTACCTTGTCAATTAGATGCTCAATATCATTGATTTCATGGGTTGTGATGATAACTCCTCGGTCTTCAATTAAGTGGCTTGTAAAAACATTGGCGATTTGCTCACGGCTGAAGATATCAATTCCGGAGAACGGCTCATCCATTAGAACATAATCAGCGTCCTGGGCAAGCCCTAATAGGAGATTGACTTTGGCTGTGTTTCCTTTCGATAGAGTAGAAATACGGTCTTCCTCATTTAGTTTGAAAAATTGAAGCAGTTCATCTGCACGGTCTTGATTCCAGCTGTCGTAAAAATCAGCCATGAAATCCATTGCCTGCATGATGGTGAGGTTCGGCAGCATGGCCAATGCATCGGGGATGAATGTTAGTTTTTCATATGTCGACTTCATAAGCTTTTCTCCATCGATGAGAATTTCCCCGCCATTAATTGGTGTGAGTCCCAGGATGGCTTTCATGATGGTCGTCTTCCCAACGCCATTGATGCCGATCAGGCAGGTGATTTCGCCTTTGTTCGCTGTGAAGCTCACGCCATCTAATACACGTTTTCTGCCGAATTTCTTCGTCACATTCTTAACCTCTAGCATTGTTCTCCTCCTTACTTTTTCTCGGTTTGATAATTCTTTTTCACGATATCAACCAACTCATCAACGGGCACTTGAATTGGTTTGATGGCTTGGATGAAGGCATCGACAGCCTCTTGAATCAATTCCTCACGGACACCGTTCAATACTTTTTTGTCTGTCGTAATACGGCTTGGGAAATTGCGTTCCGTATAAATCAATCCATGTTCCTCCATTTCCTTATAGGCTTTTTGAGCTGTGTTCGGGTTTATTTTGAGTAAACTGGCCAGCTCACGCCGGGATGGAATTTCCTGTCCGGCAGTCAATTGACCTGTGGCGATTTGTTCTTTGAAATAACGAACAACCTGTAAGTATACGGGTTCGCGATTATTAATGAGGAATGACATCCATTCACCTCCCATTTCTTGGTGTGTGTACTATGTAGTTCATACACTTCTTAAGGTGTACTATATAGGTAATACACTTAGGTGTCAATATTTTCTTTCAAAATGTAAGATTAAATTATGATTGATTACGGCAAAATTGTATTGATAGTCACTTCATGATTGCTGGCAGGTGAGAAAAAACATGCAGAATACGGGTCTTGTATTAGAGGGCGGGGGGATGAGAGGGGCTTTCACGGCCGGTGTCCTGCGCTATTTGATGGACGAGGATATTTATATTCCGTACACAATTGGTGTTTCAGCTGGTGCCTGTAATGGGAGTTCCTACATCTCGCGTCAATTAGACCGGAATTATAGGGTGATTATTCAATACTGCCGTCATCCTGAGTATATTTCCTTCAGGCGTTTTTTGCGAAATAGAGAATTATTCGGGATGGATTTAATCTTTGATAAGATGCCGAATGGGCTTGTGCCATTTGATATGCAGACCTTTTGCCAATCGAAAGAAGGTTTTGTCGTCGGCACGACTGATTGCGAGACAGGAGAGGCCGTTTATTTTGACAAGGGTACGTATAGTAAGGATATGCTGACAATTCTCAGGGCCTCAAGTTCCCTGCCGTTGTTTGCTCCGGAGGTATCTTTTAAGGGCAAGTTCCTGCTTGATGGGGGAATTGCTGACCCAATCCCGATTAAAAAGTCAGTGAGGGATGGGAATAAAAAAAATATTGTGGTCTTAACGAAGAATATGGGGTACATAGCGAGCCCATCGAACTTAAACTGGTTCGCTATGCGCAAATACAAAAAATATACGGGACTGTTGCGTGCAATTAAGAATCATCACAATATCTATAATGAGACAGTCCGTTACTTGAAGGAAGAAGAGGAGAAAGGAAATATCGTCATTATCCGTCCTATGCAAAAGCTTGATGTCTCCTCAATTGGACGTAATCGGCAAAAACTTGAGAAGCTCTATAATCAGGGGTATGCGGAGGCGAAAAACGCATATCGTAAATTGAAGGATCTATTATAAGGAAAAGAGATGCGAATGCCATTCGCACCTCTCTTATATATATGAGATTAAATAACGAGCTCTGACTGCATATAATGCCAAAGCAGATTAGCTGTGTGCTCAATTGAGCTGATATGGGTCCGTTCAAACGCATGGGAAGCATCGATGCCTGGACCGATTAATCCGTGAACGATGTCATAGCCGGCGCGAATGGCTGCGGAGGCATCAGAACCGTAAAATGGGTAGATATCGATGCGGTAATCGACGTCGTGCTTTTTCGCAAGCTCGACAAGATGCTGGCGAAGACCATAATGATACGGACCGCTTGAGTCTTTTGCGCAAATGGAGACGCTGTATTCATCCGTTGTCTGTCCGTCTCCGATAGCTCCCATATCTACAGCCAAATATTCCACTGTCTCTGCTGGTATATTGGAGTTGCCGCCGTAGCCGATTTCTTCATTATTGGATATGAGGAAATGGGTGGTGTAAGGCAGAGTAATATTTTGCTCCTTGAGCTGTTTGATCAAATAAAGAAGAATACCGACACTTGCCTTGTCATCAAGATGCCTTGATTTAAGGAAGCCGTCGCCTGCAAGCTCTGCGCGTGGCTCAAAGGAGACAAAATCACCGACTTCGATTCCTAGTGCTTTCGTGTCTGCTAGTGATTTAGTGACTGCGTCAATGCGGACTTCTATATGGTCGTCATCTCGTTTGATCTCACCCATCTTTTGATAGACGTGGACGGATGTTTGCGTCAATAGAATGGTACCGGTATAAATAGTTCCATCTGCTGTGTGGATTTTGCAATATTCTCCTTCACAGGCATTCCAGCGGAATCCGCCAATCATCGTTAGTTTCAAGCGTCCGTTTGGCTTGATTTCCTTTACCATCGCTCCTAGCGTGTCGACATGAGCCGTCAGGAAACGGTGCTTCGAGTCATCTTGTCCCTTGATTGTAGCTAGCAGGGCTCCTTTATTTGTGCGTTTGTTTTCAATTCCGTATGTATTCAGAAAGTTCTCTGTGTAAAGAATCGCCTCTTCTGTATAGCCAGTAGGGCTTGGGATGGAGACTAAATCTTTAATGTAGCGAAATATCTCTTGTCCGTCTGCTTTCATTGGTAGACACTCCTTTTTGGTGGATATGTCTATTATATACTTCTGCGGAAAAGGGGTACAACAACTGAAAAATTTCTTGCTTTTTCCAATGCATCCATGTAAATTATAGTTAAATGAATATTCAAATAAGTCTTATCGAGAGAGACGGAGGGACGGGCCCGATGATGTCTCAGCAACCGCCGATGTTTGCGTTCGGAAAGGTGCTAAATCCTGCAAGGCATGTTTTTGCGTGCCTCGAGAGATAAGAAGGAGAATTAAGGATCAATAAGTCTTCTTCTTGGAAGGCTTTTTTATTTTTATTCGGGAGGGTCAGCATAATGACTACATGGAAGATTGAAACAGTATTAGCCCAAATCGGCAACCGCAGTGAAACACATACAGGTACGGTGAACCCGCCCGTGTATTTCTCGACGGCATACCGGCATGAAGGAATCGGACAGTCAACAGGGTATGACTACACCCGGACAGGGAACCCGACAAGAGAGATTTTAGAGAAAGCAATCGCAGAGCTTGAAGGCGGTACGCAAGGATTTGCCTACAGCTCTGGCATGGCGGCTATTCATGCTTTACTCACGCTGTTTGAACCGGGAGATGAGATTCTTGTCTCTGCTGACCTTTATGGAGGTACATATCGTTTGTTTGAGAAAACATGGAGGAAATATGGCATTTCCTTTGTCCAATGCCAGTCCTATGAGGATTTTGCCGAAGCCATTTCGGAACAGACAAAAGCCTTGTTTATTGAAACACCAACCAATCCTTTAATGCAGGAAATTGATATCCGCGCACTCGGTGACCTGTGTCAGGAGAACCATCTATTATTGATTGTCGATAACACATTCTATACGCCTATCCTGCAGCGGCCGATTGAGCTTGGCGCAGATATCGTCGTTCATAGCGGCACGAAATATTTAGCCGGTCATAATGATGTCCTGGCAGGACTGATTGTCGCAAAGGGAGACGATATTTGTCTGAAGCTTGATGAATATCAAAATGCGACTGGTGCTGTTCTCTCTCCCTTTGATTCCTGGCTAGTGATGAGAGGGATGAAAACACTTAGCCTCCGGATGAAGCAGCATGAAGAGAATGCCAAGAAAATTGCTGTCTTTCTAAAGGGACGGGAAGAAATTATAGATGTCCTCTATCCAGGAAGCGGGGGAATGATTTCCTTCCGTATTCAGTCGGAGGAATGGGTCAATGACTTTCTGAAGGGTCTTGGCGTAATTACATTCGCCGAAAGCCTTGGCGGGGTAGAAAGCTTGATGACCTACCCGGCGACACAAACCCATGCTGACATCCCAGAGGAAGTCAGGATTAAAGGCGGCGTCTGTAACAGACTGCTCCGTTTCTCTGTCGGCATCGAGCATGCGGATGATCTCATCAATGATCTTACAAGCGCTTTAGAAGCCGTCACCAGCAAACAAGTGAAAGCTTAAGATGATATGGAGTCAGCCCTGTTTTATAGGGCTGGCTTTTTCATGCAACTTGGTAGTAAAACAAGAAGTGAAAAAAACGGAAAAGGGAGGAATTATTCTATCTTAAATGATAGAATAGCTGTAAAATTATTTGTAAAGACATCACGCGGTTTATTTTATTATCGGATGACTATCAAATCCTACTAGAGGAGTGGTAAGGTTGAAGGCGTTGATAAATATTGATTATACATATGATTTTGTAGCGGACGAAGGAAGATTGACTTGCGGTGAGCCAGGGCAGCATATTGAAGATTACATTGTTTCTTTAACGAAGGATTTTATTGAACGGGAAGACTATGTAGTATTTGCGGTTGACGTTCATGATGAGGGAGATACCTATCATCCTGAGACTCGCTTATTCCCTCCTCATAATATTCGCGGTACGGCGGGAAGAGATTTATTTGGAAATCTGCAAAATGTGTATAATAAGAACAAGGGACGAGAAAATGTACTTTGGATTGACAAAACACGCTATTCTGCCTTTGCGGGGACAGACCTTGATATTAAGCTTCGTGAAAGAGGAATTACAGAGCTGCACCTAGTTGGGGTTTGCACAGATATTTGTGTTCTTCATACAGCGGTAGATGCTTATAACAAAGGTTATAAGATTTTCATCCATAAAGCAGGTGTAGCGAGCTTTAATGCGGCCGGCCATGATTGGGCGCTTGCCCATTTTGAGCATACGCTTGGAGCGGATGTTTTATAAATTAAGGAGGAACCTTGATGAAACGCTATCAAGATGACAGCTTTGCATTACATACAGACCTTTATCAAATTAATATGATGGAAACATACTTCAGGGACGGAATCCATAAGAGGAAAGCCGTGTTTGATGTTTATTTCAGGCGCAATCCGTTTGGAAATGGCTATGCCATTTTTGCCGGCCTAGAACGTGTGATTACGTATATTAATGATTTGCGCTTTAGCGAGAGTGACATCGACTATTTGCGTAATGAGGTCGGATACGATGAGGATTTCCTGACCTTTTTAAAGGAGCTCAGATTCACAGGGACCATCAGAAGCATGAAGGAAGGGGAGCTTGTTTTTGAGAATGAGCCCCTCATGAGGATTGAAGCGCCTTTAGCGGAGGCACAGCTTATAGAGACTGCCATCCTTAATATTGTCAATTACCAGACTCTGATTGCAACGAAGGCTTCCAGATTAAAAGTCGTTGCCGATGGCGATCCATTATTTGAATTTGGGACAAGAAGAGCACAGGAGACGGAAGCGGCTATTTGGGGAACACGCGCCGCCTTTATCGGCGGATTCCAAGCGACAAGCAATGTTCGTGCAGGCAAGCTATTTGGCATCCCGGTCGTGGGTACGCATGCCCATGCCCTTGTCCAAACCTATCGTGATGAATATGTAGCCTTCAAGAAATATGCTGAATCCCATTATGATTGCACATTCCTCGTGGATACGTATGATACATTGCGTTCAGGTGTACCGACAGCCATTAAGGTCGCCAAGGAAATGGGAGATAAAATCAATTTCAAGGCCATTCGCTTAGATAGCGGTGACTTAGCCTATTTATCGAAGAAAGCGAGAATCATGCTCGATGAAGCGGGCTTTACCGATACGATGATTACAGCCTCCAATGACTTGGATGAAGCGACCATCCTGAATCTGAAGGCTCAAGGTGCCAAGATTGATATGTGGGGTGTCGGGACCAAGCTCATCACCGCTTATGACCAGCCTGCACTTGGTGCCGTATATAAGTTGGTCAGCATCGAAGGCAAAGACGGAGAAATGGCCGACAGAATTAAAATCAGCGGAAATCCTGAAAAAGTGACGACACCAGGCATGAAAAATGTCTACCGCATCATTAACCGAGAAACGAAGAAATCAGAGGGAGACTACATCACGCTCGAAGGTGAAAACCCGCAAGAAGAAAAAACACTGACGATGTTCCATCCAGTGCACACCTTCATCTGCAAGGAAGTCACAGACTTTGACGCAGTGCCTCTCCATGAAACGATTTTCGATAACGGTGAATTGATATATGAAACACCTGAGCTGGCAGATATTCAGAAATTCTCTAACGATAATCTGTCCGTGCTCTGGGATGAATATAAACGCTTCTTAAACCCTGAGAAATATCCAGTTGACCTTAGTCCGAAATGCTGGGAAAACAAACGTGTCCTTATTCAGGAAGTACAGGAACAAGTCAGGCGAAACAGAGAGCTTATCAAGAATTGGAAAAGTGAATGAGAAATAAATAGGGAACAGGCGGAAGGAGAAACTTCCGCCTGTTTTTTTGTATGAAAAGATGGCGATAAATTTAGAATTTATAAAATAATATACATTTTCTGTAAAAGCTATATTATAATCGGGCTGAGTTAACAAAAGAAAATGATTTCAAAAAAACATATGGAGAATATCTCATGGCTGTTAGAAAACATGATGCCATTATCCATCAAATGAGGAGTGAAAGAAGTGAAATTTGATTATTTGTATCATCCCTATCAGTCCCAAAGAAACACCGTTGTCGCAAAGAAAGGGATGGTTGCCACATCACAGCCCTTGGCCGCGCAGGCAGGTCTCGAGATATTAAGGTCAGGCGGCAATGCGATTGACGCAGCAATAGCTGCTGCTGCGGCACTCACTGTGGTGGAACCAACCTCTAACGGAATTGGCAGTGATGCGTTTGCTCTTGTTTGGGCAGAAGGGGAATTACACGGTCTTAATGCAAGCGGTCCAGCCCCGCAATCGATTTCTATTGAAGCCTTACAGGAGCTGGGACATCAATCCATCCCTGCTTACGGTGTCCTTCCGATTACGGTTCCCGGTGCTCCATCCGCATGGTGTGAGTTATCAAAACGATTTGGAAAATTACCTTTAACAGATGTTTTGGCACCGGCCATACGATATGCAGAAGAGGGATACCCTCTTAGTCCTATATTAGGAAGGAATTGGTCCAAAGATTATCAAAATTTCAAGGAAATCTTCAAAGGCTCTGAGTATAAACCGTGGTTTGATGCGTTCGCTCCCAATGGCCGTGCTCCGCAAATTGGTGAAATCTGGTCTTCTACAGGCCATGCGCATACATTGAGATCGATTGCAGAGACTGCTGGAGAAAGCTTTTATCGAGGAGCTATTGCAGAAAAAATCGCAGGGTTTATTCAAGAACATAATGGCTTTCTTTCCCAAGAAGATTTAGCGGCATATAAAGCTGAATGGGTCAAACCGATTTCGGTCCACTATAAAGGATATGATGTGTGGGAAATCCCGCCGAATGGACAAGGTCTTGTTGCCCTTATGGCTTTCAATATTTTGAAAGGCCTTGATTTAAAGGAAAAAGAATCTGCGGATAGTTATCATAAACTAATTGAATCGATGAAACTCGCCTATACTGATGGAAAAGCCTTTATTACTGAAGAGTCAAAAATGCCTCACACCGTGGAAGAACTTTTATCAGAAGAATATGCGCGCATGCGCAGGGAGCTGATTGGCAAAGAGGCGATTGAGCCAGCACCTGTAAGGCCTCCATCTGGCGGTACAGTTTATCTGGCAGCAGCGGATGAAGAGGGAAATATGGTTTCATTTATTCAAAGCAATTATATGGGATTTGGTTCCGGGATTGTCATACCTGGCACAGGAATCAGCATGCAAAACCGCGGACATGATTTTTCGCTTGATGCCACACATCCAAACTCACTTCAGCCAGGCAAGAAAACCTATCATACCATTATACCTGGATTCCTGACGAAGGATAATGAAGCGGTCGGTCCATTTGGAGTGATGGGCGGGTATATGCAGCCACAGGGTCACCTGCAAGTGATAACCAATACGATTGATTTCCATCTCCACCCTCAGGCTGCGCTTGATGCTGCCAGATGGCAGTGGATGGAAGGCAAAACAATCATGGTGGAACCTGGTTTTCCTAATCATATTGCACAAGCGTTGGCCAGGAGAGGTCATAATATTCAAGTGGCGACCGATACAGGAAGATTTGGACGGGGACAGATTATTTGGAGGGATCCTCAAACAGGGGTCTTGTTTGGAGGAACGGAATCAAGAGCAGATGGATCCATTGCTGCTTGGTAGATGGTATAAGGCAGGTTGAATAGATCCGATCAGTCTATTCAACCTGTTTATTCGTATGGATGTTTTGTAAGTCTGTAAGTCTATCCCTTGTATAAGATAATTAAGGTACATCGAATAATAGGAGTTAATAAACGGTCTTTCTTTGTTATCGGTAAATAATGGGGGGATAGAAACAATGCTCCCTACGAATGTCTGGGAGGTCATCTATTCGGAAATGAAGGAAAGAATGGTTTAGGCTTAAACTAAAGTACTTCAACCTGACTCTAATGGCTGATTTCATGGCATAAGGAAAGCTTTATGGATCATGCCTTCTATGCCCCCTGAGGTGAGTATAAGAACTATAGGCTTAGATTGCTTTGCCGCCTGGAAGGACAAAGATAGGATAAAAGCTATCCGTTTCACTGTCACTTAATGATAGTGACTTAGTAATAAATGTCCTGTATGATATATATTTTAGCTGTATTAGTTTATTGTTATAGAGGATGGAAAGAAGGGTGATTGCATGACACAATGGCAATTATTTTTAGCGTTTTTTCGAGTAGGGATGCTTGGCTATGGAGGGGGACCTTCATCCATACCGCTTGTTCATCAAGAAGTGGTGAAGAAATACGGGTGGATGGATGATGATGAGTTTGCGGATGTATTAGCACTCGGCAATACCTTGCCTGGGCCAATCGCAACGAAAATGGCCGGCTATATAGGATACCGTGTTGCAGGGATTACGGGAATGCTGAATGCTCTCCTATCTACTATTCTGCCGACGATTGTCCTAATGATTGTATTGTTAACAACGGTTACTTCTTTTAAGGATTATACATGGGTGAAAGGGATGACAGCGGCAGTCGTCCCGGTGGTGGGTGTGATGCTCGCTGTTTTGACGCTTGATTTCTATCGTAAATCAGCCGCAACGCTCGGTTGGGTGAAATCCTTGGCTCTGATAGCTGTAAGCTTCGGATTGATTGAATGGCTTGGCTTGCATCCTGCCATATTGATTGCGGGTCTCCTATTGGCAGCCATCGGCCAAAAAGATAAAGATAAAGTGAAAACAAGTGAAAACGAAGAAAAGAAGGAAAAACAATGATGATCTACTGGCAAATATTTTTGGCGTTTTTTATACCAGGCATTCTCGGCTATGGCGGAGGTCCGGCATCCATACCGTTAATTGAAAATGAAGTGGTTGATCGTTATGAATGGATGGATGTTAATGAATTTAGCGAGGCGCTTGCCATTGGCAACGCACTTCCAGGTCCAATTGCGACGAAAATGGCCGGTTACATAGGATATCAGGAAGGCGGTTTATTGGGAGGAATGATCGGAGTGTTTGCGACAGTTGCTCCTTCTTTATTCCTGATGATTGTGCTGCTGGGTTTTTTGTATCGTTATAAGGAGTCACCAAAGGTAAAGAGGATGACGAGCTATATACGGCCCACAATTGCCGTACTCCTCGGTGTAATGGCCTTTAATTTTTTCTTCACCTCCTATGAGGATTCAGGAATTTGGCAAACGATATTCTTAGTGGTTAGCAGCTACTTGCTGCTCGAAAGGTGGAAGGTTCACCCTGCGTTAGTCATTATGGGTGCTATGGTGTATGGCGCATTGCTGATGGGTTGAGAATTTATGTAACCTGGTCTGAATCAGGATGGTATTCCTCAATCTGTTTGTATATAAGTAAATATTGTGAATATTCAAGTAAATTATTTACGCGTTAACGCATTAATGCTAAAATGGGGGTGTTATCGTACGCGATGACCTCCTAGTAGGATACACTTTGGAAACCGTCCCTGATTGCGAGGGGCGGTATTTTTTGTTCTCCATTTTAAAAGTCTTGTGATTATTTGGTTGTCTCTACTTGTAGAAAAAACACGAAAATAAACAGGTTTAAATTCAGTAAGGTTGGCATATAGTCGTGCTGGCTAGCTTGTTGTATAATATTGGAAATTAAAGTGAGAAGGTGGGTACATGAATGTTGGTTCGCTGATTAAATATTATCGGACGAAGCTTGGGATGACACAAAGTGAACTTGTCGATGGCATTTGCTCGGTACCTCATCTAAGTAAAATTGAAAATAATTCAAAGGAGGCGAATGAGCAGACTATTGATTTGCTCTTGAAAAGACTTGGCGCCAATCTAATGGAAGTGCAGCAAAAGAATGTGCTGATTGAGAAATTGCTGGATGAATGGATCAGCGACATTAATTATTTGCAGGTTGATAAGGCTAGGGGGCTTTATGACCGCCTTTCAGGGCTTGCAGAATTTATTGCCTATACGCCTCATCTTTATTTGTATGAGCTGTATAAATTGCGATATTACCTGCTGGTGAGAGAGACTGAGAAGGCGAAGATTCATTATAAATGGCTTGAGAAGCATAAGAAGAATTTTTCCTATCAAGAATTATATTTATTTCATTACTATCATGCTATCTGCTTAATTGTTCAGAATAAATATCGCCAAGCGAATGACGTACTCGATGAGTTAATTGTTTCACAAGGGGAAGGGGTTACTGCCTCCGGGGATGTATATTATCATTTGGCGCTGGTGAAATGTCATATTGAGC
>X410_Impala__coassemble_238_pt1 | contig 11314 bp, 12 predicted proteins | sample X410_Impala__metabat2_high_PE_006 | metagenome-assembled genome bin X410_Impala | reverse complement strand
ATATTTAACAGAGCCTTTTCTTTAAATAAGCTTAAGATGCTTTAATGCATAGTAAATACCATCTTCATCCACACTTTTAGTGATAAAGTCTGCATGCTGCTTCAGCTGCGGCAAGCCATTGCCCATTACAACCCCGCAGCCTGCTGCCTGAATCATTTCCATATCGTTCAGCGCATCGCCAAAGGCATAAACCTCTTCCATCTTAAATCCCTTGCGCTTAATGACCTGCTCAATCCCTTTCGCCTTAGAGCCTCCCAATGGAACGACATCCATGGAATAAGGATGCCAGCGAATAAATTGGATATCAGAATACTTCCCCTCATAAAGAGCTGTATCATGTTCCTCACAGAAAAGAAGACCTTGATATATATCATGTTCCTTATAATAAAATTCATCTTGTTCCGGGTGCGGGAAATGAAGCGTAGCAAAGCTTTCCTCGATAAACCTGTCATGTTTGACATTCGCTTTCATCGCCCTATCGTTCATGTATACCATGGAGTGACCATGCTGTCTGCCATCTGCCTGCAGCTGAGTCAATTGTTCTTTAGATAAGGGATTTCGGTAGATAACCTCCCCTTCAAAAACAACGTATTGACCGTTAAAGGTAACATATGAGTCAATCTCCAGTTCCTCTAATAAATTCTTGATCATAAAGGGTGCCCTGCCGGTCGCGATGGCTGTATAAATGCCATTCTCTCTCAATAAATGTAATGCTTCCTTAGTGGATTGAGGAATTTTCTTATCAGAGTCCAATAAAGTTCCATCGATGTCAAAAAAACAAATCTTTCTCATGTCTATCCTCCAGCTGCTCATCATTTATGATTAATCATTCTTCATTATCCATCCTATCACATATACTCCTTCTGCAGCGTTTTTAAACAACAAGCAAAAATAGCCCTGTAAATATATAACAAACTAAACACGTCCCATCCCACATATACTACGAATAATCAAAAGCGGCAAGAATTTAATGAAAAGCGCGCATATAAATATCCATATGTATTTACTTTCATTGAATAACCATTAAAATAAGAAGTAAAGGAGATGGTCAGCCATGTTAAAAAAGCTCAGAAAAAAGCTTGTTAAACAATGGAAGGACCTGATGGGCAGGAAGTCAATTGCATAATTTTTTGAAAAGCCCTTCAAATTTCCTTGCGGAGGGCTTATTCTTTCGGTAAAGTAGATAACAGTCCATGCAATTGTTTAAACATGCAATGGATGGGATATTTTCTTATAATAGTACTTAAAGGAACAAACCAAAAAAGGATAACACTTTGCAGAATAGAAAAGGTGGCCTGGTTGTTGCTCCATGCCGCCTCTTTATTTATAAATTTTATTTGAGTTAGTTAGGAGAGATTTTTATTATGATTTTTAAAGTTTTTTTCCAGGAAAATGCCGCTGAGGTACCTGTGCGCGAAAAAACAAAAACTGTTTATGTAGAAGGAACATCTGAACGAGATGTTCGCCAAAAGTTAAAAAGCCTTCCATATAATATCGAATTAGTTCAAGTTCTTGATGCGGAATATTTGGAGTTTGAAAAACAAAACCCGGATTTCCGCATTATGGAGATTGAGTAATTTATGAAATTCGTAAAGAATGATCAAACGGCTGTTTTCGCCCTTGGAGGGCTTGGCGAAATCGGCAAAAACACGTATGCCGTACAATTCCAGGACGAAATTGTCTTAATTGACGCTGGCATCAAATTCCCTGAGGATGAACTGTTAGGAATCGATTACGTTATTCCTGACTATTCCTATCTCGTCAAGAATGTTGACAAGATTAAAGGATTATTCATCACTCATGGTCATGAGGACCACATCGGCGGAATCCCATATTTGCTGAAACAAATCAACATCCCAATCTACGGCGGCAAGCTTGCAATTGGATTGGTTAAGAAAAAATTAGAAGAGCACGGACTTTTACGTCAAGCAACAATCCACGAGATTAAAGAGGATGACATTATCAAGTTCCGCAAAACTTCTGTGACTTTTTATCGGACAACCCACAGTATCCCTGATTCCTACGGGATTGTCGTCAAGACACCGCAAGGGAATATCGTTCATACCGGGGACTTTAAGTTCGACTTCACGCCTGTTGGCGAACCTGCCAACTTAACCAAAATGGCTGAAATCGGCAAAGAAGGGGTTCTTTGTCTGCTTTCAGACAGCACAAACAGTGAAATTCCTAATTTCACCATGTCTGAACGCAAAGTCGGCGAAAGCATCCAAGATATATTCAGGAAAGTGGACGGACGGATTATTTTCGCTACATTCGCATCCAACATCCATCGTCTCCAGCAAGTCACAGAGGCCGCTGTTGAAAATGGACGCAAGGTTGCTGTATTCGGCCGAAGCATGGAGAATGCAATTGAAATCGGTCTCGAGCTGGGTTATATCAATGCACCAAAGGAAACATTTATTGATACCCAAACATTGAACCGCATGCCAGCGAATGAAGTAACGATTCTATGTACTGGATCACAAGGTGAACCGATGGCTGCCCTATCAAGGATTGCCAACGGAACACATAGACAAATTCAAATTATCCCGGGAGATACAGTCGTCTTTTCTTCCTCCCCAATTCCAGGAAACACAATCAGTGTTTCACGCACGATTAATATGCTGTACCGTGCCGGTGCAGATGTTATTCACGGGCCGCTTAGCAATATTCATACATCCGGTCACGGTGGACAAGAAGAACAAAAACTTATGCTCCGCTTAATGAAGCCGAAATTCTTCATGCCGATTCACGGGGAGTATCGCATGCAGCGGACACATGTCCAGCTAGCTGTTGATTGCGGTGTAAAAGAAGAAAATTGCTTTATTATGGATAACGGAGAGGTACTCGCTCTTACACAGGATAGCGCATCTGTTGCCGGAAAGGTTCCATCCGGAAATGTGTATATTGATGGAAGCGGCATTGGCGATATCGGAAACATCGTTCTCCGTGACCGCCGTATTCTTTCCGAAGAAGGACTTGTTATCGTTGTTGTAAGCATCAATATGAAGGAATTCAAGATTGCGGCTGGACCAGATATCATCTCAAGAGGATTTGTCTATATGAGAGAATCCGGCGACTTGATTAATGATGCCCAAAACTTAATTACGCAGCATTTGAACAAAACAATGGCCAAGAAAACCACTCAGTGGTCTGAGATCAAGAATCAAGTGACGGACACACTTGGGCCATTCCTATATGAGCGGACAAAACGCCGCCCAATGATTCTTCCGATTATCATGGAAGTCTGATTCACACTAAAAAAGCGCACGGCCCTTTTCATAAGGCGCCATGCGCTTTTTCGTTTTCTTGCTTATGATGACTCATTAATAACTTAATGATTAATCGTCCATACGGAATGATTAATAATACACCAACTAATAATAACACGCCGAGCGACACCCACACTCGCTCTCCCTCAAAGGCATGCACGGTTATAAACGGGTCGAGTATATAAGGCAAATGAGAGGCGCCATACCCCATAAATGCGGTCAGAAATTGAAATAATACAAATAAGAAAGCCAGCCCTTGCCTTTTCCTCTGATAAATCAAATAAACAGCTGCAAAGTAAAAGACTAACGAAAGCGCAAATAACCACCAAAGATTCAAGCCGCTCTCAAAATGACGTAAATTATGTCCTCTCAGCGAAACGATGACAAGTATGGAGGCGAATATCGTCGGCACACTCCAGAACAAAGCATACCCCCTTGTCGTTTCACTGGCCGCCTCATCTCCCTTGTGCTGTTTATAGAAATATAAGAATGAAGCACTTATGAACAAGACACTGACGCTAGCAAGGAAAACAACACTCCAGGAATAAGGGCTCAAAAACAGCTTTCGGATTAGGAGCTCAATCTCCTCACCCTCCCGTCGAATGAACCCTCCTTCAGAGATCGTCAGGCCGATTGAGAGCGCTGCCGGTATAAGTAAACCTGTCGATCCATATACAAACAAAAATCTTCCAGCATTCTTTTCTCTCTTGTATAGCAAGTGAGCCAAAAAGCGAATAAGAACCAATAAGAGCACGACTATCCCCGGGATGATCAATGCCTTGCCAAAATACTCAAGGGTATCAGGGAAGTATCCAATGACCCCTATGACAAAAACCGCAAAAAAGATAATCGTAATTGGCCAAAGGCGCGGGTCATAAGCATCGTCAAGTTTATGGACACTTGGCTTTTTGCTTACGTATCTTCCGTAGTATGCGTAAAATCCTACTCCAAATTCAATGGAGGCAATAATGATATAAATATACAAATAGCACCATAATATTGCCATGGTAATGAGTTCAACTGTCATGAATCTTACGCCTCTTCTTTCGGTAATGTTTTCTCCATTTGACCATTATATAGTTTTTAACCCAATCAATCATATGGATAAATGGTGACAAATTTGCTTAATTTAAATATACAGAAGAAACCTCTGCATGAATAGACAAAAAATCAAAACCCGTAATAGCCATAAATGGAAATAAATAATCATCATAATTGAAATTTCACCTATTATTATAGGAAACTATTGTCTTCCATTCTATACTTCCTTTATCCTATTAGAGGAACCTCTATTTAAACACATAGAAAGGAATTGGTAACATGAGTTTTTACCTGTCCGCTGCAATCAATTGGGCTGACTTCCAATGGGAGCAATTACTTATTGATATAGGAGAAGTTTTACTACGGGTCATATTCTTCTATCTTGTTTACAAACTCATCAAGATCTTTACAAACAAAGTGGTTGAAACGATTTTCTCCCGCCTTCAGGCGAAAAGCAATGGTACAGACAATCGCACAAAAACACTGGAATCTTTAACGAAAAACATTATCAGCTATATTTATTCATTTATATTAATCGTCACGATATTGGAGCTATTTGATATCAAGGTAACCGCCATTCTTGCCGGGGCAGGAATCGTCGGGCTTGCTGTCGGCTTTGGTGCCCAAGGCCTTGTCAGTGATGTCGTCACAGGCTTTTTCATTCTCCTTGAAAGACAAATCGATGTCGGTGATGAGGTGACAATCGGATTGATTAAAGGAACCGTTGAGGTCGTCGGCCTTAAGACCCTTCAAGTAAGGGATTATGATGGAAGCCTTCATTTCATCCCTAATAGACAGATTGCCACAGTAAGCAATCATTCACGGGGAACCATGAGGGCTATGGTTGAAATTAAATTAAGCGCAGATGATAATTTCGAGCTCATCACCATGGTCATACAAGATATCTGTAAGAAGATGGCAGAGGAAAATGAAGACATCGTCCTCGGCCCAGATATCCTCGGTATTCAGGAAATCGGCGTATCCGATTTCACCATCCGAATCGTTGCGAGAACGGCCAATGGTCAGCAAGCCTATGTGGAGCGCGTCTTGCGGCAGCAAATTAAGCTGGCGATAGATGAAATCAGACATCAGGAAGCAGCCCGAGCAGCTGAATAAAACGAAAGAAGGCCAAGTCCTCAGAGCAATGTCGGACTTGGCCTTTATTTAGTGAAAAATCTTTAAGACTGATGTAAATAGTCACTGATTAAGTTAACAGCAAACTCAATCGCTTTCTCATCAGGATTTATTTTGCTATGATGAAGGCCAAATGGGCTATTCACGCCGAGCCAAAACATAAAGCCGGGAATGTCCTTAATCATATAGCCAAAATCCTCTCCGGTCATCGCTTCCTTGCACTCAAATAGAGTCGCCTCACTATGCCTTTCTACAAATGCCATGAAATCCTTTGTCACCTGCTCTGTATTGTACACCTGATGATAAGAAGCGCCAAAGTCTATCTTAACTTGACAATTAAAGGTTATCTCCGCCCCCTTGGCCATCTGTCGGATACGGTCTCTGATTAGATCCATTGATTCCTCTGATAGGGTACGAATTGTACCTTCAATTCGCGCGTTTTCGGCAATGATATTCTGAACAGTGCCTCCTGTAATCTTGCCAATCGTGACGACAGCGGCGTCCATTGGATTAATATTTCGAGAGACAATTGTTTGAAGCTGGTTAACAAATTGGCAAGACGCTACCACCATGTCATTTGTTAAATGCGGATAGGCGGCATGACCGCCTTTTCCTATGAAATCAATAAATAATTCAGATGTATTCGCAAACAAGAGACCCGGCTTTGTGGCAACGGTTCCAACCGGATATTCCGGTGCTATATGAAGTCCAAAAATCATATCCGGCTTCCACTTCTCAAATGTTTCCGTCTTGATCATTTCCTCAGCTCCGCCCGGTCCTTCTTCAGCAGGCTGAAACATAAAAAGCATATGATTGTCGATAGGATTATTGATTAGGTTCGTTAATACGCCGAGAGCAATCGTCATGTGAAAATCATGCCCGCAAGCGTGCATCATGCCCTCATGAAGAGAGGAATGGGGCAGGCCGGTCTCTTCTTTGATTGGAAGCCCATCTATGTCAGCTCGATAACCAATTGTTCTTTCTCCTTTAAGCCCGTTAACTCGAACAAAAATCCCTGTTTTCCAGACTTCCCATTGCAGCCTTTCCTGTGGCAGACTTTGTATGTATTCCAGCAAATAAGCATGGGTTTTAAATTCCTTAAATCCAAGTTCAGGTATTTGATGAAGGTCTCTTCGAATTTTAACCAAGTTATTCAACTTTTTTCACCTCAATTTTAATGTGAAAACAGGCGCGGAAATGTTTATTTCCGCGCCTCTATAATCTAGGTTTAGAGCTGACGTAGCTCGTCTTTGATTTCAATCTTGGATTTTTCAACTTCATCGATGCGTTTGATCACGCGAGCCGGAACACCTGCTACAACTGTATGCGCAGGAACATCCTCTACAACAATGGCACCAGCTGCGACAACCGAGCCTTCACCAACACGTACACCTTCTAAGATTACAGCATTCGCACCGACAAGGACGTTATCCTCAATAACGACCGGGCTGGCAGAAGGCGGCTCAATGACGCCAGCCAGAACAGAACCAGCACCAATATGACAGTTCTTTCCGACCGTCGCACGTCCTCCAAGCACCGCATTCATATCAATCATTGTTTTTTCACCGATGCTTGCGCCGATATTAATGGAAGCACCCATCATGATAACTGCATTATCCCCAATATGAACTTGATCACGAATGATAGCGCCTGGCTCAATGCGGGCATTAATGCCTTTAAGGTCTAGAAGCGGCAAAGCTGAATTGCGGCGGTCATTCTCGACCACATAATCTTCAATCTTGTCTGCGTTTTCTTCAAGCACCGGCTGAATAACCGACCATTCTCCGAAGATAACTCCTGTGCTGCCATTAATAAAAACTGAAGCATCCGGACCAAAGTCCAGGCCTTCCAATTGTCCTTTTATATAGATCTTTACCGGTGTTTTCTTAACACTGTTCCCGATAAAAGAAATAATCTCGTTAGCGTCCATCATATTCATCCTGACTCTCCCTCTCCAAATACATAATTTTCTTAACTTTAACAAACAAAAATCTGAAATTCAAGTCACTGCTTGCCATTACGAGCCCAATGTGCTTTGTGCCAGCTCAACGAATGCCTTCACCTGTCTAAGCTCCAAGGATACTTCACTGCAAACAAGCCAGGTTTTCCGGTCAACTGCCTCCCCATCTTTATCATATAAAGGAAGCTTATAATAGGAGGCCTCCCCTTCCCTTAAAGAAATGCCCGGCAAAATGGCATAGCCTATGCCATTCATCACCATTTGCTTGCATGTCTCAATCTGGTCGACAAGGATGGTTCTTGTAGGCGGAATGCTGTAATGGCGGATCCACCAATTCTGGATTTCACGGTAATAATTCGAATCGCTCTTAAATAAGATAAAGGGTTTTTCGGTGTTCATCGCATCAGACAGCTGGCTTAATTCAGTATCGACCAAATACAAAGGATCATTGAATAAAAGCTTCTTATAGCCGCTCCAATCCGGGCTTCCTCTTAAAATGCCAATATGAGCATTGCCATTATATAAGTTCTCAATCATCTCGCTGCTCCATCCCGTTACAAGCGAGATTTTTACATTCGGGTAGGCTGTCACATATTTCTTCAAAACAGAAGGAAGCCAGTATTGACCAGCGATCGACGCACTCGCTATTTTTAATGTCCCTTGAACATCATGCGTCAAAGCATCTACTTTTTCTCGAGCTTTGCTTTTCAGCCTTAATGAATCTCTGGCATATTGAACGACAATCTCTCCAGCTTCCGTGAGCATCATCCCTTTAGGTGACCGAATAAAAAGCGGGGTCCCCCATTCTCTCTCAATTGTTTGAAGCCGCTGGGATAAAGCTGGCTGGGAGACAAACATTCTCTCAGCTGTCTTCCGTAAATTCAGTTCCTCTGCCAATGTGTCCAATAATTCAAAATCCGTAATGACCATTCAGTTCCCTCACTGCCCTATTTCCTTTAATCGAACGCACAGTTATTGTACCTTTTCTCTATGGCTGACGGCAAATATTAACTCCGTGAGTTCTTGACTTCTTTCCTTGGCATTAATAGGATGAGAAAGAGAGCACAAAGACCAAGAATAAATACTCCCGTATACACATATCCCAAGGCATTCGTCAGACCATTCTGCAGCTCTGTCAATCTTTCTGGAGACAATGAGCTCCGCACTTCCACACTAAGCAGCTCATTCACCGAGTTAAGATCCAGCTTCTCGCCGTTTAGCTCCTGACCGGCAAAATAGGCCTGTAAACGGTTGTTCAATAATCCCCCAAGAACTGCAGCACCGACTGTATTGCCCAGATTTCTCATAAACATATTGGCCGCTGTAGCCGCGCCCCGATCCTGCCATTCTACTGTAGACTGAATGGAGACGATAAAAGCCGTGCTTGTCAGCCCCATGCCAGCACCTGTAAGGAAGGAACCGAATGCAGCCAAGAATGGATTTGGGAAATGAGGCAGCAGCATAAATACCGACCCTCCAAGGACAAGGAAGAAACCTCCTATAATACATGTGTTGCGATAACCAATCTTCAACAGCAAGTGCCCTGAAGCGGTAGAGGCAATCGGCCAGCCAATTGACATAACCGTCAAGGTAAATCCGGCAATCGTCGGGGAAAGTCCCATCACACCTTGCACAAAGGCCGGAAGATAGCTTGAGATCCCGATTAAAATCATCCCTGTTAGAAGAGAGGTCAAATTCGCAATCAGGATGGGACGGATTCTCCACACGGAAAAAGGCATGACCGGTTCCTCAAACCGGTTCTCATGCTTAACGAATAAATAGAACAAAATCGCGATAATACTTATGTACATAAGGCTTTGAAGAGATATCCAATTAAAACGGATGCCTCCTTCCACGAAGACATACATAGCCAGTGTAATGGACCCGGTAATCAAGGCCGCCCCTATATAATCAATCTTGTGCTGCTTCCGATTAACTTGCTCATGGAAAAAGAAAATCAAACCTCCAGCCGCAAATAGGCCAAGCGGAATATTAATCCAAAAGATCCAGCTCCACGTAGAAAATTGGACAAAAAAGCCGCCAAGAGCAGGACCAAGAATGGCCGATATTCCCCAAACGCTTGATAAATAGCCTTGCACCTTTGCCCGCTCTTCCCTTGAGTAAATATCACCGACAATCGTCATCGCTATTGGCGTAACGGCGCCCGCACCAAATCCTTGAATAAGCCTGAAGAGAATGAGGCTTTGCATCGATTCGGCAAAGCCGGCAAATAGGGAACCTATCATAAAGACGAAAATGCCAAACAGCAAGATAGGCTTTCGTCCAAATAAATCAGCCAGTTTTCCGTATATCAATACTGTCACGGTATTCATTAGTAAATAAGCGGAAAATACCCAGCTATATAGAGAAAAGCCGCCAAGCTCGCCAACAATCTCAGGCAATGCTGTTGAAACAATTGTCCCCTCAACCGCACTCATAAAGGTCGCCAGTATAATAGAAATGAGAACGAGCGGGCGATTTGTTTCTCTTCTCGTTCTCTTCTCCTTCGTTGTCTTCAAAACAAATCCTCCCTTAAACAATAGTATCCAGATTCGAGCAAACAAGGAAAAGAACCCTTTATGGATATAAGGAAAAAGCCTCCTGTTTTCGGAGGCCCTTCATTCAATTATATTTGATTTTTTTAATTAAGCGGTTTACTTGCTTTAATACTTGTCTGCGGGTGAGGATGCCGGCGAAAGTGCCCTTTCCCTCAACAACACAGATAAACGGGTGATCAATCAGCAATTCTAACGCTTCCTCAAGCGGATCATTCACATCAAGGCATGGGAGATCAGCATTCATCACTTCTTCCACCTTAATCTGGTCAAGCTTCTCGAATTCAATCCGCTCATTTCCCATAATCACATCCATGATTCTCGGTGTACTGATCAGACCTTGAAGCTTGAAGGTATGATCAAGGACCGGGATAGCCGTATATCCGCTTCTTGTCAGGACGAGCAGCGCATGCTCAAGATTATTTCCTTTCTGCACATGTGCCACACGTTCTGACGATATCATAAAATCTTTGACAGCCAGTTCAAAACCATCTAATTTTTGTGTTTCTAACATGGAAAAGAACCCCTTTATCTAGTCATCAATCATTGCAGATGCTCTATTTCTTGGATGGCTTGCACTTCTTATGTCAGCACCTTTTTATCAATCAGCTGTAAATTAATTCGAAAATTTCAATAGCGATCATATCAATATTATCAAATTGATACTTCAAAGTCTTTCCTTTATCTTGGAAAATTTCCAATTCAAATGTTTCGGTCTTATCAAAGAATGTAACCTGGCATTTCACTTGACCTTCTACTTCAAAAACACGTTGTGCTGTATCGGATACTTTCGCTTGCTCTTGCAAATTTTTTAATCGGGTAAGAATTCCTTGTAAACGTGACATATTTAATATATGCTCCTTTCATGACTTCCAGCAAATAGATTCTCTTGGGTATCCATTCAGTTATAGAATAGAGGAATAGACCTCAATTGTACACCAAAAGTCTTTACTTATTCTTTGTCAATTATGACATTGTGTTTCCTTTTTTAAGAGACTAACCCATTTTAACATAAAAGTAAGAGGATAAAAATTCCGCTTCACTATTTTTCAACCGGAATATTTTGGAGAGACAAATTGATATATGCCACAAGGCATCCATGTTACTATAAAATGGATCGAAAATGACTATAAAAGGGGATTAATCTTTATGGAACCAATCTTATTTTTTACACAGCCCGGCTGCCCTCCATGCGCCTATGCCAAAAATTATTTTGATGAACATCAAATTCCCTATACTTTACTCGATATCAAGAAGGATGCTAAAGCCAGAAATGCATTAATGAACAAATATGACTCCTACTCCACGCCAACCTTCGTCATCAACGATGAAGTGATCATCGGGTTCGATCAAGA
>X410_Impala__coassemble_237_pt1 | contig 11358 bp, 10 predicted proteins | sample X410_Impala__metabat2_high_PE_006 | metagenome-assembled genome bin X410_Impala | reverse complement strand
TCGAAGCGCATTTCGTAGACGAGTTTCTTGAACTGGAGAACATCGTCAGCGAATAGGGTGACGCCCCATTCGTAATCATCGAAGCCGACAGAGCCGCTGATGATTTGTTTGACCTTGCCGGCATATTGACGGCCGATCATCCCGTGGGAGTACATGAGTTTCCGGCGTTCTTCCATGGAGAGCATGTACCAGTTGTCATTGCCTTGGCGGCGCTTGTCCATTGGGTAGAAGCAGACGTGCTTAGCCTTTGGCAAAATCGGGTATAGACGGGAACGGACATGCGGATTTTGGTATGGATCTTCATCAGAGTCTTTGGCCATATAGTTGCTTAGTTCCACGACGGATACGTACGAATGAGCCGGAATAGTGAAGTCGGCGAGCTTTGTTTTGTTGAATTCTGTTTCGATTTCGTTTAGTTCTTCCATCGTTGGACGCAAGAGCATCATCATGAAATCGGCTTTTTGCCCGACGATTGTATAGAGAGCGTGGCTGCCTTGTTGGTCAGCCTGCGTTTTATTCCATTTTTCGACGAGGTCGAGGAATTCTTTGATGGCGGCAGTGCGTTCATCGGCAGGGACCATTTTCCATGTACCCCAGTCGATTGTGCGGAAATCGTGTAAGCAATACCAGCCGTCCAATGTTTTTGCTGCTTCACTCATTGTTCAATCATCTCCTACTAGAATTTCGTTGGTTTCTGTTTCTAATATATCATAATGATTCCAAATTTTTCTCTATTTGTGTTTGTGTCAAAATAGTGAATAGTAAGACTGTATGCGTTTCCAGCAAAAAAATAGAAAACCTAAATGACAAATCAGGTACGAAAGTAGTATTCTAATTAGAGCTACATTTAGAGGAGGACATAAGTAAAATGAGTAATTTATTTACTGCATTAAAAGAAAAGGTTTCCGGTCATAATTTACGTATCGTATTCCCAGAGGGTACGGATGAGCGTATTTTAGAAGCGGCAGGCAGATTGGCTGCAGAAAAGACTGTTGTTCCTGTTTTAATCGGAAACATTGAAGAAGTTAGTGCAAAAGCTAGTGATATGGGGATTTCTGTTGAGAATATGGAAATCTATGATCCGGCAAATTATATTATGATGGATGAATTGGTAGCGGCTTTTGTGGAACGCCGTAAAGGGAAAGTGACAGAAGAGCAAGCGCGCCAAATTCTATTAGATGAAAACTATTTTGGCACGATGCTTGTTTACTTAAATAAAGCTGACGGACTTGTTAGCGGTGCGGCTCACTCAACAGCTGATACGGTTCGCCCGGCGCTGCAAATTATCAAAACGAAACAAGGCGTGAAGAAAACTTCTGGTGTCTTCATCATGGTGAAAGGCGACGAGAAATATGTATTCGCCGATTGCGCGATCAATATTGCGCCGGACAGCCAAGACCTTGCGGAAATCGCGGTTGAGAGTGCGCGTACTGCACGCATGTTCGACCTTGAGCCGCGCGTGGCTATGCTAAGCTTCTCTACAGTCGGTTCTGCGGTTTCAGAAGAAACAACAAAGGTAGCAGACGCTGTGAAGCTTGTGAACGAAATGGATCCGCAAATGATCGTGGATGGAGAAATGCAATTTGACGCAGCAATCGTTCCGTCCGTAGCGGCTTCAAAAGCGCCTAACTCTCCGTTGCAAGGAGCAGCAAATGTATTCGTATTCCCAAGTCTTGAAGCGGGTAACATCGGCTACAAGATTGCTCAGCGTCTTGGCGGATTTGAGGCTGTCGGTCCAATCCTTCAAGGATTGAACGCGCCAGTGAATGACCTTTCTCGCGGATGTAATGCAGAGGATGTATACAACCTTGCATTGATTACAGCATCTCAAAGCTTGGTACGATAAGACAATCAATTTAAGAACGAACAAGGACGGCGTCTCGAATTATGCAGACGCCGTTTTTTTGAAGGGACGAGAAAGATGAGCTTGTTAAGACAAGGTACATGGAGAATCATTGATCATAGTACATCCGGAATATATATGCGAGCGCATCAATCGTTCGCGATTGATGATACATTATGCGCGGCTGTCGGCGGGGGGATGTCTCCGGCTGCAGCGAGAGCTTGGGTACATAAGAAGACTGTTGTCATGGGCATACAGGATGGAAGGCTCCCGTTTTTGCAAAAGGGTGTTGATTTTGTGCAAAGCCAAGGCTATGACTGCATTGTCCGCAACTCTGGCGGCCTGGCTGTCGTGCTGGATGAAGGAATCCTCAACCTGACACTTGTTTTCCCTGAAAAAAGCGGCAAGATCAGCATCAACAAGGGGTATGATGCCATGTGGGAGCTCATTCGCCATATGTTTCGTGATTTTGATGCGGAGATTGAGGCAGGTGAGATAGTTGGCTCATACTGTCCGGGCAGCTATGATTTGAGCATAGATGGCAAGAAGTTTGCCGGCATCTCCCAGCGACGTATCCGCGGAGGTGTTGCTGTTCAGATTTATGTGGACGTGTGCGGAAATGCAGCCGATCGTGCGACTCTGATTAAGGCGTTTTATGAGCAGGCACGCGGAGATGAAGAGACGAAGTTCGTCTATCCGGATGTTAACCCGGATGTAATGGCTTCTCTTTCAGAGCTGCTGTCAGCTGATTTAACGGTTGAAGAGGTTGTTGGCCGTTTCCTTCAATCGATTAAGAGTTTCTCGGATGAGCTTGTGAGTGAAGGGTTGACGGGGGAAGAGCAGCCAGTTTATGAATCCTATTTAGAGAGAATAGAAGAGCGAAATGAGAAGCTTGGACTTTTGGAGTGAAGGCAGATTTGCTGCCTTCATTTTTTTTGCACCAAAAATAAAAACCAGTTCACGAGTTGGAACTGGTTTGAAGGGTTTTATTCAGCGATTTTCTCGAGGTTGCCGTTTCGGTCCATCTTAAACTTCGTTGCTTGGCGTTCCTCTTCTTCAATTAGCGCGAGCTTACGGGCGCGATTCATAATATTCATAAGTGTTTCATAGTCTTCCTGGATAGTATGCGTGTTCTCTTGAACATTATCAAGCTTGTGCTGAAGCTCCCTGTTTTTCTCTTTTAAATCATGCATTTCTAGCTTCAGGCGCTCATTTTCAGATTGAAGAGCTTGGATTTTCAGGCTGTCCCCATCATAGTTTTGCAGGAAGGAGATCACATCAGCCATTGTGATTTCTGTGGGCTGATAGGCTTCCATCATCGGGAAGAAGCTTGGCTGCTCCACAACTGTTTCTTGGTGTACTGCTGTTCCTTCAGCTGATCCTTCTGCAGAAGGCTCCATTTCCATCAGTTCCTCTTCCATTGCTGTTGTGACGGTCTCGAAATCTCTTAATGACGGCACAGGCGGTTGATAGAGAATCTTCTTTTTGCCGCCTTGGTCTTTGCCAAGCAAACGCTGGCGCTGCTTTCTTTGCTTTCGGGCCAATTGCAGGGCTTTCTCGTAATTGTGGCGAACAACCGCGTTCCAGCGGAATCCGCAGGCGGCTGCCGTCCGGTTTAATTTATCGCCGACCTCATCAAATGCATTCAATTGCGTGCTGCCCTCACGAACGTGTCTTAGTACGGTTTCAGCCAGCAGCAAGTCATTCTCTTCTGTCCATGCATCTTGTCTAACTTTCATGTCTACAACTCCCTTATTAAAAATAAATTTGCAAATTATGGTTCTAGCATGGGCAGATAAGAGAAATTTTATACAGGTTACTAGATTTTTTCGTTGCCTTATAGACTTTTACATCATTCTTGCAAACATAAATGCGTGAGTGATACAATACGCTTTAGGTCCAATAGTCCCGTATTAAGGGGGCTAATTTTTTGGTAAGAAAGGATAGGCGGTCATGTCGAATGAATTTAGGGTATGTGACGACTGTCAAGCCACAAACTTAAAAACACTGCTACCGAAACTGAAAAAGGTTGATCCAGATGCAAAAATCGAAATCGGGTGCCAGTCCTATTGCGGGCCAGGGCGCAAGAAATCCTTTGCGTTCGTGAACAATCGTCCTGTGGCTGCCCTGACAGAAGATGAATTGATTGAAAAAGTGGAAAAGAAGATTAAATAATACAGAAGCCGTGCTCCTAACCGGGGTGCGGCTTCTTTTCATAAAATCAGTTCTGTGAACCATACTAAGAGAAATCTTGTAGGGGGAAGGGGATTGAATGAGGTTTTTGCTGACAATCGCAGCCGCTATTATCGTAGGAGCTGGATTTTCTTCGCATCGAAATGCGGAAGAAGTGCCTGATTTACTGATTACGGAGGTTTCTCCTGGCGGAAATCATTATGAATATATCGAGATATACAATAATACGAATGAGGCGGTCAATCTTGGAGACTATTCCCTCCGCTATCTTGCGATGGATAAAACCATGCGTACCTGGGACCTCAAGGAGCGGACAATGGTGCCGGCAGGAAAGGCAATTGTCCTCTGGTTTTCGAATAAGCGTCCTGAATCAGCGTTTAACGAGCATTACAAAAGGGATGTCCGGCTGCTCGCCCCCTTGAAGGGAACCTTGAAAAACAAGGGGAAGAATACACTTGTTCTCGCTACTGATACAGGGGCGGTTATTTCCTATGTTACATATGAAACAGGAAATACACATTTTCGCCATGCAGGAAAGAGGAAGAGGCTGAAGCAGATGGATAAATCTCGTCCTACACCAGGTACGGTAACGAAGGAGCAAGTGCCAGATGAATGGAATGAGAAGCAAATAGGCGGGAATATGACGTTTACTCCGATTAACCTGCCCAATGAGATTCCTGAACGGACAGACCTTGAGCTTGAGGCAGAAATAAAGGGTGAAGAGCCGGTTAAGAGAGTCGAGATGTTTTATAAGCGGGCGCAGGACAAAAACTATACCCGCATTAAATTCACGATGAAGACGCTGGAGACCTTTCAAGGGTTCATTCCCCGCTATAACCTTTATGGAGCAAAACCTAATATAGAATACTATTTGGAACTATCGGACGGCTATGGAACGACGACTCGCTATCCGGAAAGAGGCGTCAAGACCATCAAGGTCGGCAATCCGTCTATGTATAAATCCGTAAAGTCGGGCTTGTCTGTACAGGATAATACTATTCTGCGAGGTGTAAAAAGAATCCAGTTACATAAACGCTGGGCCGATGAACAGATGGAATTAACGCTCGATGGAAGGCCTCTTCTTACCCAGCAAACATTAGGAAAGCCGGCTGCCTTTGTTTTCGAGGGGCTTGGCATTGATGAGCGCAAGAAGAGTGCCATTTATGTCGGCAAGCAAAGAATCACCTCTCTCAAGCCGACGGAAGGGGAATATATACCCTATGAAATCTCGATTCCAATCGAGACACTTAAGCCCGGCAAGAATCGCATATCCATCCATACTGGAACAAAGAAGGAGGTGTACCGGGCAGGGAAGGTCACGAACATGGAGGATGCAGATCGTTTTACAGTCAAAAATATCAAGCTATTGCTTGATGACGGAACCATTATTCGTCCGAAAGCCGTCAAGGGCATTAATGCGGAGGGGGATGAAAAGAAGCAGTCCTATCATGACGGCCGTGCCTGGGAGCTTGGGAAGAAGGGAATCCTCATCCAAGTGTTTGAGTTCACGATTTCTCCTGCTAAATTCAGGACACTGCAAGCGGAGATTGATACAACGACCTATGAGGATGGAGTCCATATTATTAAGGCGAAGGGAGAATCCGAGTATGAGGCCGAGGTAGTCTTTGATAACTCGGATCCAAAGCTAAACCCTATTGCCCCGAAGAAAGGGAAGACCTATAAGGGGACATTCACAATCAATGCTAATCCAGAGGATGAGATTACGTCGGTTGCTTCGATAAAGGGATATTTGGACGGCAAGGAGATTGACCTTCCGTACACGACATCGTCAGGAAAACTGAGGAAGGGCAAGCATACCGTTCGGTTTGTCGCAACGGACGCGGCAGGAAACCGGACAAAAAAAATCATCCCTTTCCAGGTAGTTGAAGAAACACCGATCATTTCTGGACAGATCAGCCCGAAAAATATGGAGAAGAACGTCTCCTTGCATCCAAGCTTGACTGTTAAGGTAGAAGACCCGACAAACGATCGGTTATTGGCGAAATTCTATGCAGGCAAACGCTATGATTCCAAGAGCCCCCATTTAAAGGCCTACTCCTATATTGCTGATGAGGAGCCGCCGGAAGGCTTGATGACTGAACGTGAGGCGCCGGCAGGAAAAAGTCAGCTCAAACAGGTTGCTGAGGCGGACAAGAAATATTGGGTGACGAATGCTGATTCAGGGTTTCCCTATCAGCGCTACCAAGTGAGTGTGGCTGAGCCAAATTCCTCTATCAAGGAGGTAGAGCTTGAATGGGTTGGCCATTCTCTTCCGGGAAGGAGAGTGACAATGTATGCCTGGAATCGGCTTGAAGCAAGATGGGATGCCCTTGTATACGGCTTTGGTGAGGAGGATTTCTCGCTTCGGGCAAGCATAAAGCCTGAGACCTACATGGATGACGGGCTTGTTGATGTTCTCATCCAAGACCGGGTCATCGATGCTGTAAACAGGCCATTCAACCTCGTGTGGATGTCAGACACCCAATATTACTCAGAGACATTTACTCATATATTTCCTGTAATGACAAACTGGATTCGCATCCAAAATCAATTGGGGAATGCTGAATATGTCATCCATACAGGGGATATTGTCAATGTCCGCTGGGCGAAGGAGCAATGGGAGGTGGCAGACCAGGCAATGAGCATTCTCGATGAGAACCGGATTCCATACGGAGTTGTTGCCGGTAATCATGATGTCGGCAATCTTGTCCAAGATTATCGCAATTTTGCTCGCTATTTCGGGAAAAGACGTTTTCATGAAAGTCCGTTTTATCATGGGACGAAGCAGAATCGAAACCATTATGACTTGATGTCCTTTGGCGGGCATGACTTCTTGTTCCTTTATTTAGGGTGGGGACATGAAACCGAGCGCGAGACTCTCAAATGGGTGAAAGACGTACTGAGCCATTATCCGGAGCGGAACGTCGTGCTCGCTGTCCATAATTATTTGGACGATGAGGGAGAGCGAACATTTAATGGCAGGCAAATATTCGACAAAATCATCAGGCGGTATGACAATATTAAGCTCGTGCTTGCCGGTCATATCCCTGGTGCAAGCAGGCATACAGCTGAAATTCCTGTAAAAGGAGATAAGGGAAAATCGAGGAAGGTGTATGAGATGCTTGCAGATTATCAGAGCGGTCCTGAGGGAGGACAGGGCTATATGCGGATGCTTCACTTCGACCCGGCCCATAAGCGCCTGAGTGTAAAGACGTATTCTCCATACATGGATGATTATAATTTCTTTGAGCCACAGAAGGATGAGTTCACGATTGAAGACTTAGAGCTGAATCCGATTCACAAGCAGGTTGCGACCGATTATATTAGTGTCAATGTGTACTCGAACAAGAAGGTTGGCCGCGACTATGCCGGCAAAAAGAAACGGAAAGTAAAGGCCCATCTCCATCATTTGAAAGAAAACACGGATTATTTTTGGTATGTCGAGCTTAGTGACCGCTATGGCGGCTGGACGAGATCACCGCTATGGCAATTCAGGACAAAGGAATAAGGCTAGCCTCCATGCAAAAGTTCAGCATGGAGGTTTTTGCATGCCTAAAACCCATTTTTTAAATGATGGCGATAATATGTTTTTTATGCCAAACAAGCTATAATAAAAACATGATTGAGAAGGAAGAGGGAATCAGATGAAGTATTCTCTGCAAAAAATGAGCGAAGAAAAAGTATTTAAAGACCCGGTGCATCGTTATGTCCACGTGAATGACCGGGTGATTTGGGATCTAATTGATACGAAGGAGTTCCAGCGCCTGCGCCGAATTAAGCAGCTGGGCACAACCTATTTGACCTTCCACGGGGCTGAGCACAGCCGTTTCAATCACTCTCTCGGAGTATACGAGATTGTGAGACGAATTGTTGATGGCGTGTTTGACGGCCGGGAGAAATGGAACCCGAAGGACCGGCTCCTATCCTTGTGTGCAGCACTTTTGCATGATTTAGGGCATGGGCCATTCTCTCACTCTTTTGAAAAGGTCTTTGATATGGACCATGAAGTATTTACACGCGAGATTATTCTCGGTGATACAGAGGTCAATGAGGTGCTCCGCAGAGTGAACGATGCCTTCCCGAAAGAAGTGGCAGAAGTCATCGCGAAGACGCATGCCAATAAGCTTGTCGTCAGCCTCATCTCGAGCCAGCTTGATGCCGACCGGATGGATTACCTGCTGCGCGATGCCTATTTTACCGGAGTCAGCTACGGCCAGTTTGATATGGAGCGAATACTGCGTGTTGTGCGTCCGACAGAAGAGCAGGCCGTTTTCAAGCAAAGCGGCATGCATGCGGTCGAGGACTACATCATGAGCCGCTATCAAATGTACTGGCAGGTCTATTTCCACCCTGTTACAAGGAGCGCAGAAGTTATTCTGACTAAGATACTCCATCGCGCCAAGGAGCTCTATAAAGAGAATTATCAGTTCCAGCACGAACCCTATCATTTTAATTCCTTATTTACGCATACGGTTACTCTCAAGGATTACCTGAAATTGGACGATGCCGTGATGCTATATTACTTCCAGCAATGGGAAGAAGAAGAAGACGCGATTCTTAGTGACTTGTGCCGCCGTTTCAATAATCGCGACCTATTTCAGTATGTTGAATTCACCCCGTCCAACCAAGAGATGAAGAAGCTCTTAAAGCTGACCCAATTATTTGCTAAAGCTGGGATGGACCCGGAATACTATTTGGTGCTTGACTCATCTTCTGATCTTCCATATGACTTTTACCGTCCAGGGGAAGAGGAGGAACGGGTGCCTATCTATCTGTTATCGAAAAAGGAAGAACTGAAAGAGCTGTCTCGTGAGTCCGATATCGTTGATGCAATCTCCGGCAAGAGACGTACGGATCATAAACTGTATTTCCCGGCTGATATGCTTAATGATATGTCTGCCTATGGACGCGAGAAAGAGGAAATTAAGCGAATGCTCGAATGGGAGTAATCTAGACAAAAGAGGTGAAGAATGGTGTTAAAGGATCATGCACGCATCCTTTCAGCTATAAATGCTGCAGGGCATATCGCTGGAAGAAAAAAGCTACAAAAGATGATCTTTATTTCAAAAAAACTGCAATATCCATTTCATGAGAAATTTGAGTTCCATTTTTACGGACCATACTCAGAGGAGCTTACATTAAAGATTGAGGAGTTACGTAATTTGGGGTTGATTGAGGAGCTAAAGGATAAGGAGAACGGCTGCCTTCAATACGATTATTCCTTGACAGAGGCCGGCCGCGAGTTCCTGACCTTATATGAGAATGGTCTTGATGAGCGCCTTACGCTATTTTTAAACGAACTCAATGGGCAGACTGCCCGCTTCCTTGAGCTTGTCTCAACCATCTTTTTCTTTGACCATTTGGCAAAGCCTGAAATCGTCCGGAAGATTGAAGAGCTAAAGGCGAAGCAAAATTATTCAGCGGAAGAGATAGAAGAGGCGTTTGTCTATGTCGACGAGCTGATTGAAAGCAATAAACAGCCATTATCCATGCATTCATAAATCAAAAAAGAATGGAGCAGACACTGCTCCATTCTTTGCCATCAACCTTATTGGTCGCTTAAGCGTTTGCCGCCTGGGGCATAATGGTTTTTGGACATTTCCTCGATGAAGACCGTAATATTTTCACGAGGAGCTCCTGTTGTTTCAGAAACCGCCTCCGTTACTTTTTCGCAAAGGGCTTTCTTTTGCTCCTCTGTGCGTCCTTCAAGCATCTTTACAGTGACAAATGGCATGGATATTCCTCCTTGTTTATCATGGATATGAGCTTAGTTTTTCATAAATAGAATGAGAAAGCAAGATAACCTTTAGTACATAATCAATACTTATAGAAAGGGAGATGTTTGTGGATTTACAGAGCATAATCACCAATTTGCCCTATATGATTGTCACGCTGGCGATTGCGTTCACGGCCCATGAATATGCCCACGCATATGCTGCCTATAAATTCGGTGATATGACTGCGAAGAATCAAGGGCGATTGACATTGAATCCGCTCGTTCATATCGACCCAATCGGCGCCATCTTTATCATCCTGTTCGGGTTCGGTTGGGCAAAGCCTGTCCCGGTCAACCGATTCTTCTTTAAGAACCCGCGCATGAACGGAATCATCGTCTCCATCGTGGGTCCGTTAAGCAATCTCGCTCTCGCTGTGCTGGCGGTATTTGTTGTCTTCCTCATCCAGCAGTTCGGTATCGGGCTGATGGTACCAGACTTCATGTTTAAGTTCTTTACCATCTTTATCAATATAAATGTCCTGCTGTTTGTGTTCAATTTATTGCCTTTTCCCCCATTAGATGGGTATCGTATAATAGAGGATCTCGTTAAGCCGGATTTCCGGGCAAAAATGACGCAGTACGAGCAATATGGAGTACTGATTTTCCTCATCCTTGTCATAACACCGCTCGGTCAATACACGATTGACCCAATCCTGCTGGAACTTGTGCCAAGCATTGTGCAGGCACTATATTCAATGATTTTATATTAAAAGGAGGCTTCTGATTGGACCATGAGCCAAGAAAAGAAAAAACCAACCTTCAATATTATTAAAAACAATCCGACAGACGGCCATAAAGGTTATGGTATCGGCGCACTCAGCCTTGAAAATGTTTCACCTGTCTTCGTCGATGTAGAAGAAAAGAGAGCATTCGTCGATATCGGCGCCATGCATGCGCGCAGCGAAATCGAGAGACGAATTAAATTTCTGCCCAATAAAGCTGAGGTGCCAAACGGAAAGCCATACTGGCTTGTGTGGGTAACCATCGAACAAGCGCCAACCGGTGCCTACTATGCAGGTGTGACAGCCTGTGAAATGACCGTCGACAAAGAAATTCGCCGCGGCTATAAATCCTTGCCAGAGCACGTAAACCGCATGGATAAATCCTTAAAACGCCACATCATTGTCGACCATATGGATGACAGCTCCAAAAAAGTTCTCGCCGACTTCCTCAAAAGTCATAATGAAGAGCTATGGAACAACTCCTCTGACGAATTAAAGCAGCAATTAAATGTGTCAGAAATGTGAACGTGATGGAAGGAATTAGGATGCTGTTTGGCAAATTACTTGTCGCCTGCAACCAAAAAAAGTAAACTAAAATCACGTGAGATTGTACATTCACGTAAAGCTAGGACGCAAAAATCCCCGAACCAAACTGGTTTGGGGATTTTTGTGTTTATGGGCTGGTGAGAGGAAAGGGACATATACGATATGCCTTCCTTTTTCATTGAAATCCAGCGATGTATCCAAGATTAATATTAAAAACAACCCTGGCTTGTCTATTTTTAGTTTCTCAGCCTAGCCGAGGAGCTGGGAATGAAGGAACG
>X410_Impala__coassemble_231_pt1 | contig 11620 bp, 12 predicted proteins | sample X410_Impala__metabat2_high_PE_006 | metagenome-assembled genome bin X410_Impala | reverse complement strand
AAAAAAAGCAGCGAAGCGCTCCGCCCCTTCAGCTGCTGATACAAAGATTAATTATGAACCGCTATTCATGGACATTGACTGAAACATTGAAACCATCATAGAGGCCATTTGGACACTGTTCGATAGCTGCAAGACCCGGTCTGGAATGGATTTCTTAAAAAAATATTTAGATTCCGTTTCAAAGACCGAGAAATCCTGCGGATTTCGCGACAGCCTTCTATACCACATCGGCTGCTGCCTCAAAAAATCCCGTAAATCCTCGTTTCCCTGAATCTGTTCATACACATCCTGTCTCAGAGAGATTCACCCCTTCCATTAGTCTTGACGGAAACTGAATGGATGTTTGCTAGCCGGCGGGGATGGGGGCTGCTGTTCATTCTTGCCTGAAGAGGACTGAAACTGGGAGATTACACCCTGAATAGCTCCTAATGCTTGGCTTATATTGGCTATTTGTTTCTGTATTTGTTCTGGGTCCATATTCTTCAATTGGCTGAATAATTGTGAGATTAGTTCAATCTTCTCCCCTTTTTGCGGAGTCTCCTCCTTAGCTTCCGGCTCTTCTGAATTACCATCCTTGTATTCTGTCCATCGCTCATCGTTTTCCCCAAGCAAAGACCAATCTTCATAAAGATCCTGCCATGTCTTTTTGCCCAGCCTCACATCTCTGACTATTTTAGGGTTATCCTTTAAAAATTGCTTGAATTCCCTCACGGAAGGATGCAGCTTAGAATCATCCATTTCCCTCACCTCATCACAAGACATTCGCCTATAGCACAGTATATGTTCCTGACTGCAAAAATGTGAGCAATGGGCAGTCCCGTTCTATCCATACAAAAAGGGAGCTTAAAAAGAAAATCCTTTTTTTAAGCTCCCTTTTTGATTAGCGAATGCCGATGAAATTCTGGGTATAGTATTTATGGTATACACCTACTCCTAGATGCGTATAATCCTTATTCAGCATATTTTCTCTATGCCCCTTGCTGTTCAGCCACCCTTCAACAGCCGCAACGGCATCCGTATAATTGGCTGCAATATTTTCACCAGCTGTCATATAGGGGACATTGCCTCTCTTCAGGCGGTCAGCCAATGTGCTTCCATCAATGGATTCATGTGAGAAATAGTCATTTTCCATCATGTCCTCACTATGCAAAAAGGCCACTGCTGACGCTTCCTCATCTGGTTTTAATACTGACAATTCCATGCGTGCGCGAATGATGTTCGTTAAATCCAGCACTTGAGCTTCACTGCCTGCCTCAATTTGTCTCCACTCTTCCTCTGTGGGTTCAAGAGCTTCATGAAGCTTGCCCCGATAGGTCAGTTCATAGGGCCGATGCAGAATGAGCGTCTCCTTATCCATATATCTGACACCCGATACCTCGCCTAAAAATTTATCTAAATATACCTGTGCATAAATATCTCCCATTTTTACAAGCGGGCGGTAATGCAAGTCTTCCTCAGACAGCTCGAAACGGTATGTTGTGCCGTTATATTTCACTTCCACAAAGCTATTCATATTCAGCCTCTTATAGAGGGTATCCACTTCCTGACCAATAGAAAAGGGGTATAAATCAGCTTCCTCTGCCGAGCTGAAGAGCGTAGCGATTTTATTATCTTCGTTCACACCGAATTGGGCATAGCCGCCCAGCGGATCATTGTAGACCCACCATTCATAGCCATATGCGGACAAATCAACGCGGTTTGGTTCACCCATTTCCTCAATCAGCTCTTCCCCTGTTTTGCCAATCCATATCGCCAGACCCTGGTTTGGATTTGTACCGTCTTCGGAGAAGCTTTCAATCAAGTCATTTTCTTTCTCTTGAGTTTCCTCATGGTTAACCGTATTCTTCTCAATCAGGGCAGAATCATCTTGTTCATCCTTCCAAACAGAAAAATAGAATGTCCCTGTTAAGATAATCATCAAACTAATGAATATTCTAAAAAGAGCTTTCAGATCTAGCCCTCCTAACATTAATACTATATTCGCTATTAGTATAACATTATCACCCGCTCAAAATATACGATTACATCTTAGCAAATGCAGGAGAGCAGCGTACATGATAAGAACTCACAGTAAAAAGGGGAAAATGCCGTTCTTTTCCGCGCTGTCGCATAAATTCTCAAACAATTGTTTGCAGTTATGACAAATTCATACTATTATTAAAAATGAGAATTTCCAAAACTTGTTTATCTTTTTTGCTGTTTATAGGATGGGAGGAATAGAGAAATGAAATTTGAAAATACTGGTCTGGAAAAATATCAAGTTGACCTTAATCGACTTGACGAGGTCATGCATGAAAATGGACTAGTTCGAGCTGAGCAATGGGATTATGAACGTGTTTCCTATGACAAGAAATTCGAGATTAAGGATGGTACATATTATCTTCGAGTGTTTGGATATGCCGTTGAAGGAGATGTAGGGGCGCATCGCGCAACCATTCAATTGCTGACTCCCGTACTAGGAAAGCATTATTATCCTCACGGTGTAGAATACGGCGAAAATGAGTATTTCCCTGAATCACTCCAAAAACAATGTGAAACAACCTTGGCTGCCGTGAAAGCTGAACTCGACATTTTTGTCGAAGTGTTCGAATAATCAATAAGGCCTTCGGATATCTTCTCTGATTCCGAGGCTTTTTTTATGATATTTTGCGAACAAGCTGTATGTAGCCGCCCTTTTCAAAACAATGAAATCCTTTTTGTTCAAGCATGGCTTTAGCCATGAATGCTTCTTCCTTCATTTCCGTTAATACATACTTGATCTCCGTATTAGCTAAGAAACAGAGCAGCCATTCAACACTATCCTCAGCATAAGCTACTTCACTATCAACCGTGTCAAACGAAAAGGTGAATTGAAGCGTATGATCATCATACATTCTCTTTCCAAGAATCAATTCTCCAATCATTCTCATGTTCTTAATATCAATCACATACCATATCCAGGAAAGCGGTTCCAATTCCAGCTCCAGTCCTTCAATCATCAAGGGCAATATTGCCCTCGCCCGAATAGAGGGAAAACTCTCCGGTATATCGATTGGAGCATACTCCCTGAGAGTATTGCCATGTAATAAAAGTGACCTTGCCATCGATATTGAGCATGGCATAAAAACCAAATGCTCCGTCCTTTGCTCATTCATGGCCACACCTCCGCATAATCAATAAAAAAGGACTGTCTCTAATAACTTATGAGACAGTCCTTTTTCCGTATGCTATTTTTTATAGGCCAAGGATGGCTTTAAAGACGCTTGTTGTCTCTCCGCCTTCATAGATTACATACAAAAGCATGTATACAGCTACTCCAGCGAAAGCATTCGGAATCCAGATGGCACTGGCAATCGGTCCAATTTTTCTATGTTTCACGAAATTCTTCTTATAGCCATAATAAAGGGACATAATACCGAGGACCGCCCCAATGGTGGCAAAGGTGATATGCGTGATCAAGAAAATCGTATAATAGATTTTTAATGAATCCGGTCCGCCAAACGCTGTGTTTCCGATAAAGATTGTTCTGCTCGCATAGATAATGAAAAACACAACCGCAAAGACCGCTGCCCAAAACATGAGTTTCTGATGGGTCTCTCTATTTTTCTTTTTGATCTGCCAAACCCCAAACGCAACTAAGACCGCACTAATAACGATACAAGCTGTACTGATGGTTGGCAATACTGGAATGGAACTGCTCATGATAGTGAACCTCGTTTCTTGCATTCTATTTCATTATTTTAAGTTTAAGATATATACATATTTTTCTCAATTAGCTATTAAAAAGTTCACCATATTGAAACAACTTAGAGTTATCTTAAATGAGGATTTGCCTCTAAATACTTCTCTGTTGCATCGTCGGCTTTTTTGGAATCATCTCTAAACCACGCAAAGAAAGTTGTTGCCAGGAAAATGCCATAAACAATCTCCTGAATGATTTTCATGATTACACCGCCTGTTTGCTGATCCTCCAAAACAGGCATGGAAATAAACATTTCAGGCCCGCTCAAATTCAGGCCCGCCAAAGTTCCAGCTGGAACGCACAGCTTCAAGGCTTCTGCCCATATTGCAGGGTCTGCATATGTATCATACATCGGTGCCTTTGCAAAAATGATGAGTGCGCATGCAGGGGTAATTAAGATTCCATTGGCAAAAATATAGCCAATCTTCTTCAAACCGGAGAGCTGTACACTCCCCTCCACCCTATTAACGAGATGCCACCACATAAACAAGGATGAGACAAACAATATAGCCGTAAATAGTGTATGGAGCACCATGTTTACCTTCACGACATCAAAGATTGACGGGACATGATAGAAAGAAAAAACACCATTAAAAAAGATTAACGTGAATAAGGGATTTGATATCACGATAAACCATTTCTTAAAGACGAATTTCCTGTAGATCCATTCCGGAACCCCAAGTAGCAGAAGCGGCGGAATAACCAAGAACAAGACAGCCATCTGCACCATATGAACGGAGAAAGATAGATGGCCAAGCAAATCAATCGGAGATCCTTTGATGATATAAAAAAGAATCATGGCACCAGTAAAGTACAAGCCCTCTGTTTTATTAAACATCTCCCTTGCCTTAAAGTAGGTTACATAAAAATAGGCAAGGATAACGACTAACGTACTCACAAGAAGAAACGGACTCCACAAAGCTTCAAACCCAAACATTTGTATATTCATTTCGAATTCCACCTTTAACTATCATGATTGATTATCCTGCGGCAGAAATGTTAGCAATTCATTTAAAAGGCTCTGCTAAACGGTACCCAACGTTTCATTTTCTATTTGATACTGTTGTATTTGAGTACCGTCATGCATGGAAGACAGTTTAACAGAGCCTTCTAAAAAAATCGGCCTAACAAAAGCGTTAAGCCGATTTCCCCATTCTTTAAATCCACACAATCAGAACAAAAGCGACAACAGCAGAAAGACCAATTAATAATCCTGTATACAAGAAAGTAGCAATCGTTCCATGTCCCTTTTGGCTCATATGCATGAAGTAATACAATTGAAAGACAACTTGTATGATTGCCAGCAGAAGAATGAATGGCTTCACAAACCATTTGGAATAACCATCATATCCGACTGCGAAGAAGGCAATAACGGTCAGGAAGATCATCAGGATAAATGTGATAACCTGTCTCTTCATATCTTCAGCATGTTTTTTGCGTCTATATTTCAGGGCTTCTTTACTAAGATGAGTATGCGTATGATTTTCCATCTACTATCACCCCACTATTCCCATTAAGTATACTACCGTGAAAATGAAGACCCATACAACATCGATGAAGTGCCAGTATAGGCTCGCAATATAGAACTTTGGTGCATTCGTTAATGTAAGCCCGCGTTTAGAGTTTCTGAGCATCAATGTCGTAATCCACAAAAGCCCGAACGTTACGTGGGCCCCATGGAAACCGACCAGCGTATAGAAGGCTGAACCGAAAGCCGACCCAGTGAATGTAAAATGATACTCATGTACATAATGATTAAATTCATAGATCTCGAGAATAAGGAAGGCGAGACCTAAAACAACTGTTATTAAAAGCCAAAACTGCATTTGCTTGAAGTCAAAATTTTTCATATGGTACATCGCATAAACGCTGGTCAAAGAGCTGGTCAACAGGAGCATCGTAGCTAAAAACGCAAGCGGCAAGCCAAATATATCAGCCGCAAGCGGCAAATCTTTATTGGCCGGTACACTGTCCTTCAAAGCTAGGTAAGTAGCAAACAAGGATGCGAACAAAACTGTTTCTGCAGCAATGAAGAGCCAGAAACCAAGAAATTTATGCTTACCCTCTTCCGTGAATCGCTCCGGGTGGGATGGCCATGTTTCAGGAGTGAATTTTTGCTGCACTGCCATTATAGATCAACCCCCTTATCATCTTTGCGCTCGGAAGCGATTAAATCCTCTTTATGAATATGATAGCCTGGGTCGTCTTTCATGGCACGAACCAGCATAGCTCCAAAGGTAATCAACAAACCAATAATCATAACCGGTACCGTCCATTCTTTATCTGTTGCATTATACAATGCACCAAATGCGGCAACGAACAAGCCGAGGGATATAAATATCGGTAAAATGGATCCGCTAGGCATATGGATATCACCAAGCGGTTCAGCCGGAGTCAATGACTTACGGCCCTCCATCTTCTCTATCCACCAAGTATCATAACCTCTCACAAGCGGAAGCCTATCAAAGTTATGCTCAGGCGGCGGAGATGGAATTGCCCACTCTAATGTCCGTCCATCTTTCCACGGATCATTGCCCACTTTAACATTTCTGATGGAAGTCATCACGACATTAATCAATAAGATAATAACCGCAACGGCCATCAAGAAAGCCCCTATTGTTGAGATCAGATTGGCATTGTTCCAGCCCTGTCCATCGAGATAGGTGAACACACGTCTTGGCATGCCAAGCAGTCCAAGAAAATGCTGGATAAAGAATGTCAGATGGAATCCAATCAAGAATAACCAGAAAGTGATTTTTCCCAAGAATTCATTCAACATCGTTCCAAACATTTTTGGCCAGTAAAAATGCGTTCCTGCCAATAATGCCAAGACAACTCCTCCAACGATAACGTAATGGAAGTGAGCGACAACGAAATAGCTATCATGATACTGGTAGTCTGCCGGTGCAGCTGCATTCATGATACCCGTTACACCGCCCATTACAAACGAAGGAATGAAGGCAACAGAATAAAGCATCGGGGTCGTAAACGTGATTTGACCGCCCCACATCGTAAACAGCCAGTTGAAGATTTTAATTCCTGTCGGCACCGCGATAGCCATTGTAGCAACTGCGAAAATGGCATTAGCGACCGGTCCCATTCCAACCGTAAACATATGGTGAGCCCATACCATGAAGCCAAGGAATCCAATCAAAATGGTAGCGAACACCATCGATGAATAACCGAAAAGCCTTTTCCGCGAAAACGTCGGAATAATTTCTGAGAATATACCGAAAGCTGGCAAAACTAGAATATAAACTTCCGGGTGTCCAAATATCCAGAATAAATGCTCCCAGATAATTGTGTTACCGCCCATAGCCGTTACGAAGAAGTTTGATCCAAACATGCGGTCAAACATCATTAATGTTAAGCCGACTGTAAGCGGAGGGAATGCAAATAGAATAAGCGCAGATGCCACAAAAGTTGTCCAAGTGAACAATGGCATACGCATAAAGGTCATTCCTGGTGCACGCATGTTTATGATGGTGACTAAGAAGTTAATACCCCCGATTAACGTCCCCATACCTGATATCTGGAGACCAAGCACATAGAAGTCAATCCCATGACCGCTTGATTCTAGTGACAGTGACGCATAAGACGTCCAGCCTGCATCAGGTGCTCCTCCCATAAACCAGCTCAGGTTCAAAAAGATTCCGCCAAAGAAGAACAGCCAAAATCCCAAAGAGTTCAAAAACGGGAATGCAACGTCACGTGCTCCGATTTGCAGCGGCATGATCGCATTCATGAATCCTAATAGCAGCGGCATCGCAGCAAGGAAAATCATCGTTGTTCCATGCATCGTAATAATTTCGTTAAATGTTCCGCCACTGATAAAATCATTCTCAGGCTTCGCAAGCTGAATCCTGATAAACATTGCTTCGAGACCGCCGATGAGGAAGAAAAAACCTCCAGCGATCAAATATAACTTGGCGATCTTTTTGTGGTCAACCGTTGTCAGGTAGTCCCAAATCGTCCCAAGAAACCCCTTTTTCTGAGTAAGAGTACTCACTGATAAACCTCCCCTTTGCAACCTTAGAATCTCTTAATCTTCAACGGATAAGGTTCCTAAGTATTTTGTTAGCGCATTAATCTGTTCATCGGTTAGTTCTCCATATGTATCTGTCATTTTATTACCTTCTTTAATTGCCTCAGGATCTTCTAACCATTTCTTTACATTTTCCTCGTTGTTTTCAAGATAACCGGCAACCAGTTCGCGATCGGCGAAGTTCGCTAAGTTCGGGGCAAGCCTAGCCTGTTCCGGCCTTTGGTCATTAGTGTCAATGGCATGACAGCCAATACAGCTCTTGTTGAAAATCTCCTGTCCCTCTTGTGCAGTAGCATCTGTCAACTCCACTTCAGATTGCTTCGTTTCCTTCATCTCCGCTACCCAAGCATCATACTCATCCCTAGGCAATGCTTTGACCTTGAAGTCCATTAATGCATGCGAAGGTCCGCAAAGCTCAGCACATTTCCCATAGAACACCCTGTCAGCCTCTTCGCTTTTCTCATCATTGAACTCAAGCCAAAATTCATTTACATTGTCCGTATTCGTGTCGAGCTTACCTCCTGCTGATGGCACCCAGAATGAGTGTTTAACATCAGAGGCCTTCAGATTAAAGTAAACCTTTTCATCCGTTGGCACAACAAGCTCCTGTCCAGTGACAATTCCGTCATTTGGGTATTCAAACTCCCACCAATATAAACTGGCCCTAACATTAATTTGTACTGCAGTAGGATTCCCATCTTTGTCCTTTCCGTCCTTTGCCGATACGTCGGAGAAATAAAACGTATAGTAAATAGTCGGAACAGCCAATATGATTAGCAATACAATCGGGATGACAGTCCAAAGGATCTCCAGCTTGTGATTGCCTTCAATTTGCTTTGGAATCGATTCATCCCCTTTCTTACGACGAAATCTTAAAATTGCGAGAACAAACAAAATTACGACAACTATGATGACTAAAACCATGATGGCCGTGCTTAAAATCATTAAATCATATTGCTTTTTCGCTACCTCGCCCGCTGGATTCAACGCTGATAAATACGGTTCCCCACACCCTGATAAAATCAGCGTGATCGCTGCAAACAAGGAAGCAATTCGCCATTTTTTCATAGCAATGATCTACCCCTCTTCCGTGAAAAATTTCTTCTTTCCAAAGGACCATGTATATAATGAATTTCTTAAAGAAAGAACCCCCATTGTTCAAAAAAGATTAATCAAAGATACAATAACCATAGAAACGAAAGATATCGTCATATAATTCAAGGAATATATGAACATCTTATTGGCCCATTTCAAGTCCTCTTCCTTCGTGAATTTCTTCTTGAAGGAGAACCCCTTAAAACTTAATAAGAGCCAGCCAATATTCAACAAAGTAATCAGCACAACAATCGACATGCCGACAGGTGCTAGCAGATATGGGATTGGCAATAATAAAGCGACCCATATGAGCATATGAATCTTAGTTGAATGGAATCCTTTTACCACCGGAAGCATCGGAATTCCGGCTGCCCGGTATTCTTCTGTCCTCTTCATGGCAAGCGCATAGAAGTGAGGCGGCTGCCAAACAAACATAAGTAAAAATAGTCCCCATGCTACCGGGTGAAGGGCCGGGTCGACAACTGCCCATCCAATTAACGGCGGCATCGCTCCAGATATACTTCCCACGACAGTGTTCGATACGATTCTTCTTTTTGTCCACATCGTATACATTACGACATAAGCAAATACCCCAAACAAGCCAAGCAGGGCAGCTGCTGGAGAAGCGGCCAAGAGCATAAGAGAGCCAATAATGACCATCGCCAATCCCATATAAAGCACCTTTATAGGATTGACTTTGCCCGTTACCGTTGGACGTTTTTTCGTCCGCTCCATGAAATGGTCAATATCCTTGTCAATATAATTATTCAAACATCCTGACCCGCCAATAATTAGCGCAATACCAATAACGCCAAGCAAAACAATATCCAAGTTAGCAAAAAAATGCTGATCAGTGAAATATAATCCCAGCCATATTCCTGTAAATGCTGTGATCACATTTGAGTTTACGATTCCTACTTTTATCAATACCAGAAAGTCCTTCAAAAGAGTGTTCCCCGTTTCCTTCTCCGTTTTCAGGCCTTCTTGGTTTTCAAATGAGGTATGTGCAGCTGCTTTCGATTCCACGGATGATCCCCCCAATCTAATAAATAAATTCCAAGCTATGCGATGAAACTTCCATTTGGCCATAGTGATGTTTTTCCAATATTTTACCTATATATATTTAAACATAGAATCGCCATAACATGTGAATGAAATTTGTCTAAATTATGTAATATGCGTGACGTTGTAATTATATAGCGGTAAATATAACCTGTAAATGATTATATTGTGACAATTTGTCAAATATATGAAAAAATAAAACTCTTCCTTATTTCTAACAAACTATATCATATCTTTCAAGTATTACCTCTTTATTATAGATGGATTCCATCTTTTCCCCTATCGTATCATAGAGTACAGTTGTTCTGCATACTATTCGCCTATAATAAGTCTTTAGCTTTAAACGCAGTGAACAGAGCAAGATAAAATATTTTCTTTGTAATTCCATTAAATATTCATTATGATATGTAAGTAATGATTATCCAAGATTGGTATTTTTAGCATATTTATAAAACATCTATCACTGCACAAAAGTCTACTACTAAAAAAGCAGGTGTATATTCAACATGCATACAAAGTTAAAATGGTTTTCGGTAATGACAACCTTTGTCATGCTTTGCATCCTACTCGGGGGAGCACTTGTCACAAAAACAGATTCCGGCATGGGCTGCGGCCGTTCCTGGCCCCTCTGTCACGGTCAGCTGATTCCTGACAACATCACACCTGAGCTTATCATTGAACTGGCTCATCGGCTATTCAGCGGAATAGGCACTTTCATGGTTGCCGGACTAGCACTTTGGTCTTGGAAGACAATTGGTCATATTAGAGAAACGAAATTTCTCGCGATCCTTTCTATATCGTTTTTACTAATTCAGGCACTAATTGGTGCGGCAGCAGTCATCTGGAGTCAGTCTGACTTCGTGATGGCGCTTCATTTCGGCATTTCACTGATTTCCTTTGCAGCTGTGCTGCTTCTTACGCTCCTGATATTTGAAGTAGATAAGAAATTCGATGCAGATAAGCTGATTCTGCCTAGAAGGATTTCGGTCCATTTCATTGCCATCACTATTTATTCTTATTTAGTCATCTACAGCGGAGCACTAGTCCGACATACCGAAGCAAGCCTTGTCTGTCCAGATTGGCCTTTTTGTTTCAATAATGCCATTGGCTTTAACTATAATATTTATCAATGGATTCAGATGGGACACAGGCTCTCAGCCGGCATCTTATTTATTTGGATTGTCTATTTGGCGATTGTCATCTGGAGACATCATAGGGATATCAAAGTACTGCTCCACGGCTGGAACATCTCCCTTATCTTAGTTAGCTTGCAAGTGATTGCGGGAGCATTCATTATCTATACCCGTTCAAATCTTTATGTAGCCTTGATGCACGCACTATTCATCTCTTGCCTATTTGGTGTCTTTTCCTATTTTCTCTTGCTCGTATCAAGGAATAAGAAGAATATCCAAAAATCATCACTTGCCAGTAAAGAAGCTGATACAAATACTACGTATACAGCTTTATAAGACAGTGAATCTCGCTACTCGTAAAAATCTATACTTAGATGAAAAAAGAGCTGCACAGGAGGCTTATATAGCCTCTTATTGCAGCTCTTCTTCATTTCCCGATTAATATCACTCTATTTCTAGCAATAGGTCCCCTGCTTCAACTGTCTCTCCGCCTGTAATAAAGATAGCCTTCACAACTCCGTCAAACGGGGCTTGTACAGTCGTTTCCATTTTCATCGCCTCGGT
>X410_Impala__coassemble_230_pt1 | contig 11635 bp, 11 predicted proteins | sample X410_Impala__metabat2_high_PE_006 | metagenome-assembled genome bin X410_Impala | reverse complement strand
TCATCATCCATCCGTGCCAAATCCCCTGTATAAAGCCAACCGTCCTTGAGGACAGCCGAGGTTTCTTCCGGGAGCTTATAATAGCCCTTCATAACGTTCGGCCCTTTAACGATCAATTCGCCTACTTGTCCAGGCGGAACTTCCTCGCCGAGCTCGTTTACGACTTTATTCTCTACATGGATAATGGACTTACCGATGGAGCCTGGTTTCCTTGGTCTGTCAATTGGGTTAAAGCAAGTGACCGGCGATGCCTCTGACAGTCCATAGCCTTCTGAGACAATGACATTGAATTTTTCTTCGAAGTTCTTTAATAAGGCAACTGGCATAGCTGACCCGCCCGATATGCAAAAACGCAGCGACTGGAGGTCTTCTGCATTACCCTCCGGATACTGCAGCAAATAATTGAACATCGTTGGCACACCTGCAAACAAGGTAATTTCATATTTTCTCGCCACACGAAAGATTTCCTTCGGACTGAATTGCGGAATGATGACAAGTGTCCCGCCATTCAGCAAAGGAGCATTTAGACATACAGTCAAACAAAAAACATGAAACATCGGCAATACAGTGATAACGCGGTCATCCTCATTGATGCCTAAATAATCGGCTACATCACGCGCATTGCTATATAAATTACCATAAGAAAGCATGGCTCCCTTCGGCTTTCCTGTTGTGCCGGATGTATATAGGATGATGGCTGTATCTTCTTCCGCTGTGGAAGGCTCAGCCAGGGAGCCTGCCCCTTCGGCAAATACTTTTGTAAACGATTTCATTTTAGAGCTGATAGAAAGATCTTCTGGCACAGGACGCTCAGAGGACTCAGATGGACAGATGATATAATGACCAATATTGGGCAGAATTCTATCAATCTTTTCAAACATTGGAATGAGCAAATCTAGCATAATAACCGCTTTAACATCCCCGTTAGTCAATATGTAAGAGATTTCATCCGGCGTATAAGTTGGATTTATCGGGATTGCTGTCGCTCCAAGCCTGAATAAACCATATAAGCCAATGATGAAATGAGGTGAATTTCCTAATAGCAGGGCCACATTATCCCCTTGTTTTATGCCCAGGCTCTGCAGGCCATCAGCAAAATGCGTCACTGCCTGGTTAAATTCCGCATAACTTGTTTCTTGATCCATAAAGACAAATGCTGGCTTTGATGTAAACTTGGCTGCCGTTTCATGAAGCTGAGTTGATAAATTCATCGTTCTCCCTCCCTGTTTGCAGAATGCATTTTTTGCTAAAATATTCAAAATACATCCAATTTTTATTATAGGAAAAGAAGTTCCACTACGCAATCATTAAGAATATTTATGCGTTAAAACAGGATTTCAAAAGCATAATCCAGCATAATTTAACAGATAATCTTTCGTGAATTTATAATGTTAAGATAGTTGATACGTCTTCTACTAAACTGTTTTCTTCTTTTCTATATATAGAAACACAGAAGGGGTGCCCATCGACAAATCCCTCCATTACGTTCTCTATCCTCCCATTTAAACTTCAAATATATCCTTTGTCTCGCCTGTGTCCGTATTCTCGATTCAAGCCTGTAAATCGCTATATACAAACGCCTTGGCAGATACTACCGCCTGTCGTCTAGCCAGTAAAGCGCCTTTTATGGAATATAGCTTCAATCGCATCATCAGCCTTCTGACTTGCCACGATATTCTTCACGGATTGTACGTCAAAATCTATGCAAATGCTTCCCTATTAATGGAATCAACTTACTGGAAATCTTTGTTCGTTGTACGAATGAATTTTTTTCTGTTATAGTAATTGAACATATTACCGAGAGCTAACATATGTCTGAATAAATATTCAGATAATTCAAACATCTAGAGAGGGGCACTGGCTCATGGACAAAAAACTTCCTATATCAGCATACCTGGTCATTGGGTTATTGCTGTTTTCCTTATTCTTCGGCGGAGGAAACCTAATCTTTCCCGCTTATCTCGGACAATTATCTGGCACAAACATGTGGATAGCCGTTGCAGGCTTTCTTGTTACCGGCGTAGGTCTGCCTTTATTAGCCATCATAGCAATCGGCATTTCTGGCGTGGATAATGTCCAGCCGCTTGCAGCTAGGGTTCACCCTATCTACGGTATCGTTTACACGGTCATGCTCTATTTGACTATCGGACCATTTTTTGCGTTGCCGAGGACAGGCACTGTCTCTTATGAAATTGGGATTGCCCCATTCATTGGCGAGGACAATCATTTTATTAAGCTATTAATCTATACAATTCTCTTTTTCGGTATATCCTTATGGCTGTCCTTGAACCCTTCTAGGATTGTGGATCGGATTGGCAAAATCTTATCACCGCTAATGCTGCTGTTCATCGCAGTTATTATCATTATGTCCTTCATAAACCCGCTCGGCTCACAATCCGCTCCGCAAGAAAGCTATGAATCTGCCGCATTTATTAATGGGTTCCTGCAAGGGTACAATACGCTCGATGCACTCGGTGGACTTGCATTCGGGATACTAATCATAAATTCAGTGAAATTATATGGACAGAAATCAAAGAAGGCAATCTTTACATCCGTCCTTAAATCAGGGGTTATCGGTGTTGGATTATTGGCGCTCGTCTATATCTTTGTTGCTTACATCGGCTCAACATCTGTAACAGCACTTGGACTTGCTGATAATGGGGCACCTATTCTTTCAGGAGCCTCCAAGCATTACATGGGTACACTCGGCCAAGTCTTTCTTGCCTTCACTATCATTATCGCTTGCTTGACTACGAGTGTTGGGCTGACGTCAGCCTGTGCGGCCTATTTCTATAAATTAGCGCCAAAGTTTAGCTATAAAACGTATGCAATTGTTTTTACATTGTTCTCCGCATGTGTAGCCAATGTAGGGTTGTCGAACTTAATTACCTTCTCTACCCCGGTACTGCTTTTCTTGTATCCAATCACCATTGTGCTCATTTTCTTAGTACTGGCTGATTCGATCTTCAAGAGCCGTAGGATTATCTATGTTTGTACAATGATTCCGACACTCTTCATGAGTTTCGTGGAAGGGATACATGGCTTCGGCATTTCATTGGGAGCAATAGACAGTGTTTTATCAGCATATGTGCCATTTTATGAGTTATCGATGGGGTGGCTTACATTTGCTGTTATCGGCTTTATTGTTGGCTGTATCATTGCGAGCATGAAAGCTCCATCTAAAAAGGCTAAAATCCTCCTTTCCGGGGAAACGGAATGAAAATAAACAAAAAAGCTGACCAGAAAACCCGCTTTTTATGCAGGCTTTCTGATCAGCTTTTTTATTTGGCTCCTCATTTATCTGAGTCTGTCGCTCCTTACAAATTTCACTTACTGCTGATTTTCCAAAGCGATCATCGCTTTCGGGAAATGGTCACCATGCTTTGTTAATTCCTTACACGCCTGCTCATAGGAAAGCTTATACAGAATCATCAAAATAGCGGCACGTGCATTGCCCTTTGCCTGCTCACTCATTTTCTTGGCAAGTGATTCATCTGCTCCCGTGATATCTTGAATGATGGAAACAGATCTCTTTCGCAGCTTTTCATTTGTGGCTTGTACATTAACCATCAGATTCCCGTATACCTTGCCTAATTTAATCATCACTGCGGTTGAAATCATATTCAAGACCATCTTCTGAGCCGTACCAGCCTTCAGCCTTGTTGACCCCGTTATGATTTCGGGCCCGACAGGCACCTCAATCATCTTATCAGCCGCTTTAGAGAGCTTTGTCTGCAAATTGCAGGAAAGTCCGATAGTCTGGCATCCTAACTCATTTGCCTGCTCAATGGCTCCGAGCACATAAGGTGTTCGTCCGCTCGAAGCGATACCGACAAGCACATCCTCTTTCACGAGCAGCTCCTTGACAATCATACGTCCTTCCTCCCTATTATCCTCTGCATTCTCCACTGGTATCCTTACAGCCATCTCACCGCCAGCAATGATTCCATTCACCAATTCGGCAGGTACTCCAAAGGTTGGGGGACATTCAGATGCATCAAGAACACCAAGCCTGCCACTGGTTCCGGCACCAATATAATAGAGGCGCCCTCCGTTTTCGAGACGGCTGACAGCCGCATCTATGGCATCTTTAATTTGTGGGAGCGCCTTTTCAACAGCAGCGGCAACTGTCCTATCCTCCCGATTCATCAATTCGATAATTTCCATTGTCGAGAAAAGATGCAGTCCCTCTGAATTTTCGTTTTTCATCTCCGTAACCATTTTTCGTTGTCCCTCATTCATTATCCAGGCCTCCATCTATCTTTATTCTACTAGCAGTTTGCCAGGACACATCCATACTTTTTTCAACCTTATCAGGAATTTCGCCGAACAGCTCCAGCAAGGCGCATATATAAGCTCCAATGACTGGAGGATAGTCTGAGTGAACAATCGTCTGAACCGCTCGGGTACCTTTAATAGATGATTCGAATGCCCGTTTAAAGAAAGGCGACTGAAACAGCCCGCCAGAGATTACGAGTGAACTATTCTTGCTTTCCTCATCCTTCGCATGAATAGCCGACAGAAGCATCTCTAGCTCATGAATGGCCTCCATCATTAATTCCAGAGCGTCTTTATTTCCTGAACTCGCCAATTCTATAACTACTCTTCCAAGACCGGCAATGGCTTCCCTCGGATAGCTAGCTTCATATATATGTGTAATAAGCTCCATCGGGTTCTCGAGCCCAAAATGCTCTAATACTGGCAAAGATAAAGCCCCTCCAGCTTTTCTTCTCCCATCATGCTCCTTTAGGACACGGCGCAAGGCTTTGTTGCCAATATCATAACCGCTTCCCTCATCACCCAATAAATATCCCCAGCCGCCAGCTCTGATGGTTTCCCCATTTTTCTTGAAATAATAGGAAATTGAACCAGTACCAGCGATCAAGACCAGTCCTTCCCTTTTCTTAGTCGCTGCCGCAAGCGGCGCAAGGCAATCATTCATGACTGTGATGGTCTTAGGCCTGATTCCATATTGATGAAACCACTCTTCCCATTTTGCTTGATCTTCAGGTCTATCTCCCCCGGCTGCAGCCACGCTCACACCTGCAATATCGCTTGAGGAAACAGCCATATTCCTAAATAAGCTATCAAGCATTCGAAAGAGGTCTTCCTTCACCTTAACGGCGGGACGAGATTTTAAATTTGTTGAAGGGCCACTCACCAGAAACCCGATATTGCCGTTTATGTCCCCTGCCGCCAAATCTGTCTTTGTCCCTCCCCCATCAATCGCAAGAATAATTTCCTTATTTAACGGCACCAGCAGTCATTCCCTCCATAAATTGTTTTGAGGCGATAAAGAATAGCACAATCATTGGCAAGGAGGAAAGTGTCAGCCCTGCAAACAAGGAACCCCAATCGGCTGAGTACTCACCAAAGAGCGAAAGCATGCCGACTGGTATCGTCTTCTTCATTTCATCTGAAATAAATATCAGCGGAAAGAAGAAATCATTCCACGCCTGGATGAAATTGATGATAATGACGGTTGCAAGCGCCGGGCGCATAATGGGCAATAACACATTCCACAAAATCCGTAAATCACTGGCTCCGTCAATTCGGGCTGCTTCTTCAAGCTCGATTGGCATCGTCCGGAAAAAACCGGTCAAAATCAGGATGGATAAAGGAATTCCCTGGGCGGTATACATGAAAATCAAGGACCATAAAGAGTTCGTCAATCCCAAATCCTTCATTAACAAAAAGAGCGGGACAATCCCAAGCTTGATGGGAATCATCATCCCCATCAAAAAGAAGAAGAACAGCAGATTGTTCCACCAAAATGTATATCGCGCAATGTAAAAGGCGGCCAAGCTTGTCGTAATAACAATGAGAAGAACAGAAACCACACTCGTAAATACGCTGTTATAGAAGTAGGTCATAAAAGGAATGCGCTCGAGCAGTGTCCGGTATGTATCAAGACTAAATTGCTCCGGCCAGGATAGGGGGTTCATGAATATCTCCGCACTCGGTTTAAAGGAGGACAGCACCATCAATATGATGGGATACAAGCTGATGGAGGCAAACAAGAAGGCAATCACATAATAAAATGGCCTTGTCCAGATCGTTGCTTTCATTCTGTTTCCCTCCTATAGATCGATTTGTTTCTTATTAATAAGCTTCAGCATGATGGCCGTTATGGACGAGATAAAAATAAATAGAACAACAGCAAGTGCAGACCCAAGACCTACAGCCGTCGAATCCCCGCTGCTGCCCCCAAAAGCCAATCGGTAGAAATAAACGGCCAGCGTATCTGTCGAACGATATGGTTCTCCCTGTGAGCCTTGCATCGCATAGACAAGCTCGAATGCCTCGAATGATTGAATAAAGGTCAGAACGCTCATAATCATCAAGGAAGGCACCATCAATGGAAGCATAATTTTTCGAATAAGCGTCAGCCCTCTGGCCCCGTCCAATCTCGCTGCCTCAATCAATTCATGCGGTATGGCCTGTAAGCCTGCGAGGAAAATAAGAACCGCAAAGCCGACACCAAACCAGCAATTCACCAAAATGATGGCTATTAAGGCTGTATCCGGGTCACCGAGCCACGCCTTTTGCAAGGATTCTAATCCGAACTTCCCTAACAAAATATTTAAGGCTCCAAAATTAGGGTTCAATATCAGCTTCCAAAGAAAGCCGACTACAATCACTGATAGCAGCCTTGGCAGGAAATAGGCAATCTTAAAAAATTCCATCCCCCGTATCTTTTGATAAAGAACAAGCGCCAGCACAAAGGCAATGCCATTTTGGACAATCATTTGTATGACAAAATAAAGGATATTATGGCCAAAGGCATTCCAGAACATGCCGCGAAAGGGTTCAAGCGTAAATAAATCCTTATAATTGCTCAGCCCAATAAAAGCCCCTTGCTTTATTCCCTCCCAGTCAAAGAAGCTGTATGTTAAAGCGGCCAAAAGAGGATAGACAATGAATAACCCATAGATGATAAGGGCGGGAATGGGCAGGAGATGAATCTTCCATCTCCTGCGCTTCTTGCTTTGTTGATTTCTCACTTCTGCGATAATCGGTTCCGGCTGCATAGCTTACCCGCCTCCTGCTCATTATTGGAACGGTTTATACCAACTCTTCGCGCTTTCCTGCACCTTCTTCGCCACTTCCTCAGGCGTTTGATCGCCAAGATACATTCCTTGCAGCTCAGTTTCAAAAGTAGCCTTCGTTGTTGGATTTCCCTCTGCAAAATCAATAACCATCATATATGGAGTGGAATTCTCCGTAATCGCTTTCCCAAGATCATTTACAAGCTCATCTTCTGACGTAATACCAGGAATAGCACTGATCATCTTAAACTCATTCGTGAATAGCTTTCCAAATTCCTCCGTTGCCATAAATTCAACGAATTTCTTTGCTGCTTCTTTATTCTTAGAGTTAGCATTCACGGCATATGAGCCATCAACCCATGCTGTTATTGCCGGTTTTCCGCCATTTTGCTGCGGCATCGGGAAGTAGCCGAAATCAAGTTCAGGATTCATTCCGCGCACGACTTCAATTTCCCAGCTGCCAAGCGGGAACATGGCTGCCTGTTCCGTAAAGAACATCGTCCTCATATCCTCCATGCCGATGCCTTCATAATTATCGGGGAAATACTTTTTCAAATCGTCCATCGCCTTGATAGACTGAACAAACTCCTTGCTTGTGAAGTTTTTCTCTCCCTTTTGAACCTTTTCAACAAACTCCGTGCCGCCGTATACAGCCGGACCGAAAATTCCGTGAGTAAGTGACAGAAGCCAGCCTTCCTTCGTTCCAAGCGCCAACGGAACATAACCGCCATCCTTCAGCTTCTCATTCACTTCAATAAACTCATCCCATGTCTTCGGCTCCTCAAGCTTTAATTCTTTGAAAATCTTCTTATTGTAAAATACTTGGGTGGTACTCATATTAATAGGTACACCATACTGTTTCCCGTCAGATCCCTTTGATGCTGCGAGCGCTTCCTCAGTAAAGATATCAAGTCCGTCTATATCATCAAGCGGCTCTAAATAACCGCCATCAGCAAGCGCGATTCCAGGAGCATAAGGACGCAAATGAATGATATCAGGACCTTCACCGCTTTTGAGTGCCGTATTCAAGATTGTGTTGTATTCCGTATTCTTCGACGGCTTAAACTCTACATTAATATCTGGATTTTTCTTTTCGAAGGCTTCAATGACTTTCTTATAGCCTTCCGTGTCTTCCGTTCTCCAGCTGCCAATCGTCAAATTAACCGTGTCTTCCTTCTTCCCCGTAGCTGTTTCCTCATCCTGTGAACAAGCTGTAGCGACAAGGGCCAAACATACCATGACAGCAGCCAGCCAAGCCTTCCCCATCCTCTTCATTCATGTGACCTCCCATATATTATTATTAGCTTCACCTTTATATATAAAAGTGAAGTACAGCAACAAGAAGCAATAGAACTGTAAGAAAATGAACGGCTATCTCTCTCTTTTAGAGCGCCCGACTGCCTTGCGTGTCCGCTCCAGAGCCACTATATTCTTCTCTTTGTTTGTCTTTGTAATGCCGGCAAACAAAATATCAATGACGTTCAGCTGGGCAATGCGCGAACTGGTCGCACCGCTTCTGATATCCCTCTCAAGTGAAGTCGTATATAGACAGGCATCCCCCATAAGGGAAAGCACATTATCTCCTGATTTCGTCAAGGTAATGACTTTAGCGCCATTTTCTTTGGCTAATGAGACTGAATCACAAATATCTTTCGTCAGCCCGCTATAAGAAATCCCAAAGACGACATCCTGCGGACCTAAATTTGCTGAAACGGTCAGCTGGGTATCCCCGTCAATGGCTGCCTCACACCAATAATTAATCCGGGTCAGCTTTTGCTTGAAATCTTGGGCAATGATGGCTGACGCTCCGATTCCATACACTGCAACCATACGGGCGCCAGTGATCAGCGAGATGGCCGTTTCAATTGTTTCTTCCGACATAAGCACCATTGTGTTCTCTATAGCCTGGATATTATTTTGTGAGATTGATTGTATGTAAGATTTGATAGAGCCATCATCTGGAATATCCTCATATTGATCCGTCTTATGCTCATTCTTGGCAAGCTCATAGGCAAGCTTCAGCTTTAAATCCTTAAAGCCTGTGCAATTCATTTTCTTGGCAAGCCGGATAATGGATGCTTCACTCACCTCAGCTCGTTCGGCTAGCTTTTGGATAGAAAGATTGACCGCCATATTTGGATTTTGCAGGATAAATTCTGCTGCCTTCTTCTCGATTGGCTTAAATGTATGAAAGCTCTCTTCAATAAAAATCACCTGTATGTCGCATCCTTATATATATTTTTCTTACTATTCAGTATATAAAATAAAGTTTCGTTCTACAACCAGATTTTTGAAATTTTGTTTCAAAAAATGGAAGAAGCCCATAAGAAAAAGGCAAACCTGTCCGCTCATATAGATGAACAGCAGATTTGCCCTTGTCTCTCATAATCCTTAATACAATAATTTAACGAACTCTTCCTTCGTTAAATTACCGAAATAATGCTTAATATTAACATCCTCAAGCGCCTTTTCAATCTCAGCCTTTGAGAATCGGACACCCTGTAATTTTTGCTCAATTTCCCCTACACTGCCAACCCCAAAGAAATCACCAAAGATTTTGCAATTCTCAATTTGGCCTTTTGCCACTTCAAGGCGGATATCAATTTGGCCAACTCCCTCAAAACGCTGTGAGTGCTGGACATTAAATTTAGGAGATTTGCCATAATTCCAATCCCATTGCTGATAGCGGCTCTCTGAGATCTCCATGATTTTCTTCCAGTCTTCTTCTGTCCATTCATAGCGCTCGACCTTATCCAGCCCTCCGAAAATATGTTCAAGGATTCTTTGTTTGAATTCTTCTATGCCAATTGGCTCAGCAAGGAATTCAGAGATATTGGCCACACGGCTGCGAATGGATTTAATTCCCTTAGATTTAATTTTATCCTTATTTACCTTCAATGCAGAAACGACATTCTCAATCTCGCTTGAAAGCATCAATGTGCCATGACTGAACATTCTTCCATTCGTGGAGAATTGCGCATTTCCTGAAATCTTCCTGCCTCCTGCAAGCAAATCATTCCGGCCGCTAAGTTCAGCCTCTACCCCAAGCTCCTTCAACGCATCTACGACAGGCTCGGTAAACTTCTTGAAGTTATGGAAGCTCTCGCCGTCATCCTTCGTAATGAAGCTAAAGTTCAAATTTCCAAGATCATGGTAAACTGCTCCGCCCCCGGATAAGCGGCGGACAACAATAATATCATTCTCATCCACATAATCTTGATTGATTTCTTCTACTGTATTTTGATTCCTGCCGATGATGATAGATGGCTGGTTAATATAGAACAGCAAATAAGATTCATTAATATCTAAATTCTTTAACGCATATTCCTCAATGGCTAAGTTAATGCGCGGGTCTGTAATTCCCCTGTTATCTAAAAAAATCATTTTCCAGTACCTCCACTAGTTTTATATTTCAATGGTTAACCCCGTGCTGGCTAGTCCAATTTCTCCGTCAAAAATATGGGCTGCCTCATCCTTCAGCTGATGAATATCCCCGAAGTGAGGCAAATGCGTCAAAATTAATCGCTCAATTTTCGCATCCCTCGCAATCACGGCGGCATGCTCACTCGTTAGATGACCTGCTCTCTCAGCTGCTTCCATTCCTTTGTAGAAATTGCACTCGCTGAGCAAGACATGTGTCCCATGAAAAAAAGAAGCAAACTCCTCTTTAAATGCTGTATCACCAGTATATCCAAAAATGCGGCCGCCCGCTTCAATCCGATAGGCAAAGCAAGGGACAGAATGCTTGGTTCTCATAGCTGTGACCGTGAAAGGCCCGATTTGGACAGTCATACCCGCTGCAACCGGCTCCCACCTTGTGTAAGATTTATAGTTAAGTGTTTCAATAAACTTCGCATCATCTGAATGGGTATAGATCGGCAGGCATCTGTTCTTGCCTCCGGACATATGCCCTATCAGCAGCGCATGCTGCAAAACACCTATATCCGCTGTATGATCCGGATGGGAATGGGTCAGCAAAACAGCATCAAGCTCGCTTGGTGCTGCGAAGGATTGAAGTTGTGACAAGACCCCGCTTCCGCAATCAAGCAGCAGCTTATATCCCTCATGCTCCAATAAATACCCTGAGCTGGCTTCACCTGCAGCAGGAAATCCGCCCCAGAATCCAATCACCGTTAATTGCATCAAATTCCTCCTTACAAAACGTGCTATCTCCCTTAATCACTATATACTAAAATGCCTATTTTTTCATCTTTTTCTAAATTGTTTTAAAACAGTGTTGACATTCCATTTCTGTTATAATACACTGTTATTAACAAATAGTTATATAACAGTTTTTAAAAATCCCAAACTGTTATAAATCAATTAAACGGAGGTTATGAGCATGGTACGAAACGTAATGGAATTCTTCAGAAACTTGCCCCCAAAGAAATGCGCAGAATGTGGTGATAATATCGAAGAACAGCACGAATGCTACGGAATCGTCTGTGATCGATGCCTGCGTCATGTATCTGAATAAGAATCAATGGGAATAATCCCTTGATTATAAATGCGCAAGCATCCCCCTATGTTAGGATGGTGTGGAAATGGACTGTACAACAGTCCTGGTTCATTTAAAATTCCCTATT
>X410_Impala__coassemble_221_pt1 | contig 11811 bp, 11 predicted proteins | sample X410_Impala__metabat2_high_PE_006 | metagenome-assembled genome bin X410_Impala | reverse complement strand
ATTCATTTAAAAGAGGATGAAAGGGGGCAGTTTTGTGGAAGAATCAGCTTTTAAGCTTGAACAGGAAAGACTGGAATTTATCCGGCAATATATGAGCGTCATAATTGATACTGCGAGAACGAGCAAGGAACGGTTTCTTGCGAAGATGAAGGAAACCTTCGCCGATACCGATTGGGAGGAAAATACGGAATATGGACAGCTTTTGACGACGGCCACATTTTATCAAATGTCCAATGATGAATGGGAGAGCCTGAAGCGCGCCTTGCCGAAACCGTACTTCGCCCGAGTAGATTTTGTGGCTTCTGAGGCTGGTCAAGCCGAACGATTATATATAGGCAAGACTTCTTTATTCCAGAGGGACAATCAGGAGCAGCTGATTATAGACTGGCGTTCTCCGATTGCCAATCTGTATTATGACGGAAGGCTAGGGCATGTTTCCTATACATCTGAGGGAGAAACGTACGATGGAGAGATTACGTTAAAGCGCCAGCTGATGATTGAGGATGGCGAGCTTGTGGACTTGCGGGATATTGATTTGACGACGGTGGATGAATTATTGCAGGAAACTTTAGCGAAGAGCTCAGCTAGCCGGCTCACAGAGATTGTAGAGACCATCCAAGAGGAGCAAAACGAAATCATCCGGGCCGATCTTAATAAGCCGATCATTGTTCAAGGAGCGGCCGGAAGCGGGAAGACAACAATCGCGCTTCACCGCATCTCCTATTTTCTCTACCATTACAAGGATGTATTTAACCCGGCAGATTTATTGATACTGACACCAACTGTCCTCTTCATGGAATATATACAAGAAGCCTTGCCAGATTTGGGGGCTGAGCGTGTACGGCAAGCAACCTATGCCCAATATGTTGAGGAGGCTATCGGGAAAAGAATCCCTCTCGCCCAAGACGAAAAATTGACGGAGGTTCTATCTGGGGCAAATTCGACCGCTAAGCTTTCCAGGATTAAGGGAAGTTCCCTCTTTCAGCAGATATTGGACCATTTTTGCGAGGAGATAAAAGCCGGTCTTTATTTCCATGAGGATTTCAAGGTAGATAAATTCAAGCTCTATCCAGCCAGCAAATTAAATCATTTACTGACGAAGGAATATACATACCTGCCGCTCTATAAACGTGTCGACAAACTGAAGAGTCTGCTGCAGCAGCAGGTGAAGCGGCAAAAGGATGAAATGTTAAAGAAAATCACGGACCATTATGACGGCAAAATTGAGAAGGGGCTAAATTTCAAAGGGGACGAGAGAAAGAGAAAAGCCTATATTTCAGAAGTCTTAAAACGAAAGGACGTCCGATTAACAGCTTTTAAGGATGAGCTGAGGAACGCTGTCCCGCGCTATATCAGATTGGTAAAGAAGAGCAGCACCTTCACCCATTATAAAGATCTCTTTTCAAATCCTGAGAGGATGTATGATTATGCAGGAGGGGCGCTGACGTTGGAAGATGCGGCAGCTCTATGTGCCTATAGCCAGCAAATCTTCGCAAAAAAGAAATACGAAATCGAGGATCTTGGTCCGCTGCTCTATTTGCATGCAAAGCTTTATGGGGTTCATCCTGACCATAGGGCCAAAAATGTGGTCATAGATGAGGCCCAAGATTATAGCTTCATGCAAATTGCCGCTTTAAAGACAGCGCTTGAAACCGATATGTTCACATTGGTTGGCGACCTTGCCCAAGGGATTCACTCCTATCGCTCCATTACAAGCTGGCAGGAAATCGCAGAAAAAGTATTCCCGCGTGCAAGCTATAAAGAATTGAAAAAAAGCTATAGAACAACCATCGAAATCATGAATGAGGCAAACAAGCTTCTCGATAAGCTGCCTTATGAATTTCCAGTCGTTGAACCGATTGTCCGGCATGGTGAAATGCCGCGGTATATACAATACGAAAATATAGAGCGATGGGCAGAAGGTGTTGCCAGGCAAACGGCAAAGTGGAGAGAAGATGGATACCATACATTTGCCATCATTACCAAAACAGCGAGTGATGCGAGGCTTGCCCATAAAGCGCTCCGTGAGATGGGGTATGAGGCATGCCTGCTGGAAGAGAAGATGTCCATTCCAAAGGAAGAGATAGTGATCGTTCCATCTTATCTATCGAAAGGGCTTGAGTTTGATTGCGTCATCGCTTTCAGTCATGATGAAGCTTATAAGGAAGAAAATGAAACTGATCTGAAATTACTATACGTGACGATGACAAGGGCGATGCACAGACTTCAGCTGACAAGCAAAGAGGAAGGGGCATTTATCCTTGGATAAGTGTCCAGGTGAAGGAACGGTTGCCGTTCCTTTTTTTATGGAGGAAGAAAAAATCTTCCTTCTCCTCTATGACTAATTAATCGATAAAGAAAAAGTTATATAAATAGTGTAAAATGGGGAGTGTTGCAGAGGGAGGAATGAACATGGTAAAAACCGTGCTTCATATAAAAGCGGTTGGCAAGAAAATTGGCCGTCAGCAAATCCTGGAGGATATCAGTCTGGAAGTTCAGGCAGGGGAAATATTTGGCTTGATTGGTCCGAACGGTGCTGGAAAAACGACCTTAATTCGCATGATTTGCGGGTTGATGAAGCATTCTGAAGGCGAAATCCGCATCATGAATCATGATATTAATAGCTCATTTCGAGCAGCAATCAGGGAATTGGGAGCCGTGATTGAAAATCCGGCCTTTTATTTGGATTTAACAGGCTGGCAGAATCTTTGGCTGGTCGCTAATCTCTATAAAGGAATAACAAAGGAACGCATACGTGAGGTCGTCGGGCTCATCGGACTTGAAGAAAGCATTCATGATAAAGTCGATACATACTCTCTTGGCATGAAACAGCGGCTCGGCATCGCCCAAGCCATTCTTCATAAACCGAGGCTTCTCATACTGGATGAACCGACCAATGGTCTGGACCCGAGCGGAATTCATGATTTGCGTGGGCATTTATTGCGTCTCGCCCGAGAGGAAGGGACGGCTATCTTTCTATCCACGCATTTGCTGTCTGAGGTAGAGATGCTCTGTGACCAAATCGCCATTATGAAAGATGGACGGCTGCTGGATATGAGACAAACCGTGCAAGAAGAGGTATTGGTTATTGAAACGGATGAGCATGAAAAAACTCGGGCATTATTGGATGAGCATTACTCTGTTCTATCATTTGACAAGGGACAAATCCGGCTGGCGGTTGAGAAAGCAGAAGTCCCTGCCGTCAATGCTCTCCTTGTTCAAAACCAAATAAATGTCTATCATTTAGCTTATGAAAATCAAGGGCTTGAGCAGATGTTTCTGCAGTCGGTGACAGATAAGGAGGTTGAGGTAGAATGATTTCCATGCTGGTTAATGAGCATTATCGTTTGGCAAGAAATCGCTTCGTCCAGCTTTCTTTTCTGGTCATGCCTGTGATTATTTGCCTTCTTGCGATATTTTTTTCAGATTTAGTGAAAGTCAACGATGGAAATATGTTAAATTATATGTCTATCATAGCTAGCACGTTGGTGGTCATCTCGTTTTTGGGGATCGGTGTCGCAGGTACCATCCTCTCAAATGAATTTCAAAATGGAACAATAAAGCAGATTATGGTACGTCCTATTTCACGGTCGGCCTTATTATTTTCGAAATGGCTTACAATCATTTTCTATCTGCTCTATCTTTTTATACTGACGTACGTCCTATCGATGGCTGTTGGCATCCTCTTGTTTGGCTTTGAAGGATACGGGGCAAATGGGCATATGTTCGGGTCGATTATGCTTGATTATGCGACGAGTTTTACAGAGGCCTTTATGATTGTCACGTTCACTTATATGGTATCTGCCGTTTTCAAGAATGGCGCATTTTCCATCGGTGTCGGCATGGCAGCCTTAATCGTAGGGAAATTGGCGACAGAGGTCTCCCGCCTGCTTGAATGGAAGGGCGGGATGGTTCTCTTATTTGCCAATACGAAGCTGGATCAGTATTTTTTCGGAAACAAGCCAGTCTATGATGAAATGAGTTTAGCGTTTTCCATGGCAATCTTAGGGTTTCATTTTTGCTTCTTTTATGGAGTTGCTTGGTGGTTCTTTGTCAAAAGGGATATTTCCGTTTAAGATAAAGATAAGGAGAGAAGCATAATGATCATTAGCGCGAGCAGGCGTACAGACATCCCAGCGTTTTATGCCGAATGGTTCATGAATCGAATCAGGGCTGGCTATTTCATGAAAGTCAACCCGTATAACAGGAAGCAAACAAAGCAAGTTTCCTTGGCGCCGAATGATGTCGAAGCAATCGTGTTTTGGTCTAAGAACCCAAGGCCAGTCCTTCGCCATCTTCCGGAGCTTTTGGACATAGGCCATACACCACTTATGCATTATACATTGAATGATTATCCCAAAGAGCTTGAACCTGGAGTTCCGAGCCTGTCATATCGGATTGATACGTTTCAGCGCATATCAGAGGTGATTGGCAGAGAGCAAATGGTTTGGAGATATGACCCGATCATCTTAAGTGACAAAACGGATGTTGATTATCATCTGGATGTATTGGGCGATGTCGCTCATGTGCTTAAGGGATGGACGAGTCGGGTTACTATCAGCTTCATGGACTTTTATGCGAAAACGAAGGGAAGGCTTAGCCGGATTGAGGCAGAGAAGGGGTATCAGTTCTCTGACTGGCTCCATCCAAGTAATTCAGACAAGCTGGCTGCCCTTGCTGATGGGGTGAATAATATCGTAGCTGCTAACGGGATGTCTGTTGTGACATGCTCGGAGCAGGCGGATCTGGACAAATACGGAATCAGGCATGGGGCATGTATTGACCAAGCACACATAGAAACGGTGCTGAACAGGACGATAGGCGGCAAGAAGGATAAATACCAGCGGGCAGAATGCGGATGCATAGAGTCTGTTGATATGGGAAGCTATGACACTTGCCCATTCGGATGCCCCTATTGCTATGCGGTCAGAAGCGATAAGCTAGTTCAGTCAAATCAAAAAAAACATGACCCAAAGAGTCCGTATTTGATCGGAGAATAGGTAATAATGAAATGAATCGATTTTTGAATTTAAGGAAGCGGTGAATGTAAATGAATCAATTACAACCAGGAATGAAAGCACAGTTAACAGTAGAAAGGGAGGTCTCCTTCGGCTATTTCCTCTCTAACGGGGAAGAGGATGTATTGCTCCATACGAATGAGATTGTCGGAGAGATTGAGATTGGCCAAGAGATTGAAGTATTCTTGTTCAATGATAAAGAAGGACGCTTGACTGCATCCATGCACCTTCCATCCATTATCGAAGGGGAATACGGATGGGCGCCAGTTGTCGATGTACACCCAAGTCATGGTGTTTTCCTTAACATCGGCCTTCAGAAAGATTTGCTGATCTCAGCTGATGACCTTCCTCGTATTAAACGAATTTGGCCGGAGGTTGGCGATGAGCTTTACGTAACCCTTATGGTCGACAGTCGCGGCCGTTTGTTCGGACGCCTTGCGACAGAGACAGTTGTGCAGGAATTAAGCCAGCCAGCACCGCAAACACTTATGAATAAGGAGTTTGAAGGACGTGCCTATCGCCTCTTGAAGGTCGGAACGTTCATTTTGACAACAGAAGGCTACCGCTGCTTCGTTCATGAAAGTGAGCGTTCTGTCGAGCCTCGTTTAGGCGAGCTTGTTAAGGGCCGTGTGATTGGCGTCAAGGAAGACGGCAGCCTGAATGGTTCCCTTCTGCCGCGAACACATGAGCGTCTGGATGAGGATGCAGAAGGAATTCTCACGTATTTGGAAAGCCGCGGGGGCAGCATGCCTTACTGGGATAAATCTGACCCGGAGGACATCCAGAAGCGTTTTGGCATGAGCAAGGCAGCGTTCAAGCGTGCCTTGGGCCGTTTGATGAAAGAAGGAAAAGTCACGCAGGCGGACGGCTGGACAACCGTGAAGAAATAGGAGAAATCGGATGAATATATTATGGGATTTTGACGGTACATTGATGGATACGTATCCTTCCTATACGAAAATGGTCAAGGAGGCCAGCCAATCCGTCCTTCAGGATGAGGAAATATTTGCTTTATTGAAGGTCTCCTTTGGCCATGCCTTCAGTGAGCTTGGCTTGTCTGAGGAGGAAATCAAGCATATCAAAAAGCTTGAGAGAAGTTTAGCACCAGAGGATTTCAAGCCGTTTCCTGGCCTGCAAGAGGTGCTTGAAGCGGCTGATGTGAATGTCATCATGACCCATAAGGAACGAGCACTTGCACAAGCCATTCTCGAGGCAAATGAGCTGGACCGTTATTTCACGGAAATCGTCGCCATCGATGACGGGTATCCGCGCAAACCGGATCCGGCAAGCTATCGGTATTTACATGAAAAATACCGGATTGACCTGGCAGTGGGTGACCGTGAGCTTGATATCATTCCAGCGAAGAAATTAGGCATTCAAACATGCCTATTCCAAAACCATGAGGCTGAGGCCGATTACTATGTGGATAATTACGGGGAGTTTTTTGAGAAGGTCCCACTATTGAAAAAATAATTGAAAGGGAATCCTGTTATGACGGGATTCCCTTTTTGATATCTGGTTTCTTAAGCAGAGCCTAGCTGTGCTATTCATTTTTATCATGGGCTTATGAGTTGTTATGTATGCATCTCGCCTTTTCCGGCATGTACACGAATAGTTTGGTTCTATTCCTGTACAATGCCTTTTAATTATCTGTTAGCGAGGAGAGTGGGTGGAAGTCCTGGAGATGACATGAATAAAGCCTGCATGAGTTAACTCATGCAGGCTTTTGTGTTTTGGTATTACTTTTTCACTGTTTCCAGGTATTCATCATAGGTCATTTGCTTATCGATCAGACCGTCCGGTGTGATTTCAATGATGCGGTTGGCGATTGTTTGAATGAACTGATGGTCATGGGATGTGAAAATCATCGATCCCTTGAAGTTAATCAATCCGTTATTGACCGCTGTGATGGATTCCAAGTCCAAATGGTTGGTAGGTTCATCAAGCAAGAGCACATTGGAGCCGCTCAGCATCATTTTAGAAAGCATACAGCGGACTTTTTCTCCACCTGACAAGACAGAGGCTTTCTTCATAACTTCCTCGCCAGAGAAGAGCATTCTGCCTAAGAAACCGCGCAGGAAGGACTCGCTCTCATCCTGTGGTGAGAATTGGCGCAGCCATTCAACTAATGTTAAATCACTGTTCTCAAAGAACTCAGAGTTATCTTTAGGGAAGTAGGATTGAGAAGTTGTGATTCCCCATTTGAATGTACCCTCATCGGCTTCCATTTCACCCATTAAGATTTTGAACAGGACTGTTTTCGCATTGTCATTCGCACCGAGCAAAGCGATCTTATCATCCTTGTTCATTGTAAAGCTGATGTTATTCAATACTTTCTCGCCATCGATTGTTTTGGATAGACCTTCCACACGCAATAAATCATTTCCGATTTCACGGTCTGGCGTGAAGTGGACATATGGATAACGTCTGGAAGATGGCTTGATATCGTCAAGTGTAATCTTTTCAAGCAATTTCTTACGGGAAGTCGCCTGTTTGGATTTAGATGCATTCGCGCTAAAACGAGCGACGAAGGCTTGCAATTCCTTGATCTTTTCTTCCTTCTTCTTGTTGGATTCAGCTGTCAGCTTTTGCGCTAATTGGCTGGATTCATACCAGAAGTCGTAGTTTCCGACATAAAGCTGAATCTTACCGAAATCAAGGTCAGCGATATGGGTACATACTTTATTCAAGAAGTGACGGTCATGGGATACGACAATGACTGTATTCTCGAAGTTAATAAGGAACTCTTCCAGCCATTGAATGGCTTTAATGTCCAAGTGGTTCGTCGGCTCATCGAGAAGAAGGACATCAGGCTGACCGAATAGTGCTTGAGCAAGGAGAACCTTCACCTTGTCTCCACCATCAAGCTCTGCCATCTTTTTGTTATGCAATTCTTCTGGAATACCGAGGCCTTTCAAGAGGATGGCTGCCTCTGGCTCTGCTTCCCAGCCGTTCAGTTCCGCGAACTCGCCTTCAAGCTCTGCGGCTCTCATCCCGTCCTCATCCGTGAAGTCAGCCTTCATATAGATAGCATCCTTTTCCTGCATAACCTCATACAGACGTGCATGCCCCATGATGACAACTTGGATGACTTCTGTGTCCTCATATTCAAAGTGGTTCTGTTTTAAGACAGCGAGTCTTTCGCCAGGTCCCATGCTTACATTTCCTTGCTGCGGCTCAAGATCTCCAGACAATATTTTTAAGAATGTGGATTTACCTGCACCATTTGCGCCGATTAAACCGTAGCAATTTCCAGGCGTAAATTTAATATTTACGTCTTCGAATAATTTTCGGTCGCCGAAACGCAGACCAACATTACTAACTGTTATCATTTAATAAAATTCCTCCGTTAACTGGTATCTAGCAAATTATATCATTATTATCCCTATTAGTGAAAGGGAGCAGGTTGAAGAAGGGATTTAAAATGCTAAAAAGGTGAAATGTTGCTGGTAATTCATGGATAATTGGTGTGTTCATTCAAAAAAACAAAGAGGATTTAGCATCAATAATGATGCCTGTTTGAGCGGTTACAAAATGATTATTCTGTCTATTTGTTACATATATGTAATATCACTGTAAATAACGTCATGCTCTTATTACAGAATTGTTCTTAACAACAATCTCCCATCGCTGATACGATATGTCCTGCTAGAATTGATGACAGGAGGATTTTGTTTTGAAGAAGATTTGTATGACATTTTTGGCATGTGCATCAATCATTGGTTCTGTACAATGTCTTTATGCACCAAAACAAGAGGAACCTATCACATTTGTACCGCATGCTAAAGAAACAGCTATGAAGGAAATAGATGAAGAAACATCCCATATATCACCCGACTTTGTCCGCTTGGCTTCCATGAAGATTGAGAAGCAGGCGGATGAGGAGGAAACAAATAAAAAAAGTGCTGCGATTGCCGGCAAGGCAAACGATGCCTCGGATACACCAGATAGGAAAGCAACTGTTGATGCTAAAGATAGCAAGGAGAAAGTGAAAAATAAACAGGTTGAATCTAGGCCTGTTAAAGAAGAAGCAAAAGGCGCAGCAGAGGAAAAAGTTACTGTGACGAAAGACGAAGAGCCAAAAGAGCCTGCTGCTGCGAAAACAGAGGAAGCAGAAGAATCTGTCCCAGAAGAAGCGACTGATAATAAGGTGATTACAGTCACGGCCACTGCCTATACAGCAGACTGCGAGGGAGGGACTGGCGTAACCTACACAGGCGTTGATTTGAAAGCGAATCCTGACGCGAAGGTAATCGCGGTTGACCCGGCCGTTATCCCGCTTGGAACAGAGGTATATGTAGAGGGATATGGCCATGCGGTAGCAGCGGATATCGGAGGAGCGATAAAAGGGGATAAGATCGATGTCTTCATTCCAAACGAGGACGCTGCAGAAGCTTGGGGCATGAAGACGGTTGATGTTACCATCATACAGTGATAGATTAGAGGGAGCGATTCGGATATGGACCAATCGCTTCTTTTTTTGTTTGCCATTTAAAATATTCACAATATACGAACAGTTTATTTTTTGTGGATTTTGTAGTAAAATCAAGTTCTTTGACGGAGTGCTATTTTAAAATAAGTTTTACGATATGATGGAGGAAATGGAATGACAACAGCTACACAAGTTGATGAGTATCAGCTAGATGCGTTATTGGACGCCTTGAAAATGGATGCTCTTAAAAATATTCGACGAAACCTAAACTTAAAGAATATGAGTTCATTAAGAAAAAAAGAACTTGTTCAAGCCCTTGCGGAACACATTCCTGCATCGGTGCCTGAAAGAACAAAAATGATGGATCTGCAGCAATATACATCGATTGTTGCCCTCATGACAAAGAGCGGAGTCATGCCGCTTGAGCAAATCGCGCTTGAGGATGTGTTCTATTTATCTAGCATAGGGTATATCCACCCGTCCAAACAGGAAGACAAGCCGGTTGTCGTGATGCCTACGCAAGTAATGAAACAATTCTTCAGCCTCGACCCGAAAGAAGTGATGGCTGATGTGAATCGGAACCAAAAGGTTTCTAATATTCTCTTTGGCATCGTGCGCTATTACGGGTTTGCCGATTTAGAAATGGTTAAGCAAATGGTTGAGACCTATCTTGAGGAAGAAGTAGAGGCAGAATGGTTAAACAACTATATCAGCTACCTCGCCGACTATTATGGTATGTTCTATGCGAAGGATGGCTATTTAATCCATCAAACGATTCGCGAGCTTGATAGCTTCAAGCAAGTACTTGAGACAAGAGGAGACTTAAAATACTACCCTATTCCTGCTGAAAGCATGCTGAACCTCAATCGCTACGAAAGCTTTGAGAAAACGGAGCAAATGGCAGAATTCAATCAATTCCTGCAAGATACTTACTCCTTAGAGGCAGCACAGGTAAACGAGCTCATGGAACAATTCCTCTATAAAGTCCAATTCGGCCATGGACTGCAGGATGTCGTCAAATGGTTTGGCGAGAAAGTAGAATTGAAGACTGAGAAGGATTTCAACGCAATCGTTGAGCAAATTGCCAAGGTCGTCAATCATACACGCCTATGGGTATTGAAGGGCTTCACTCCATTAGAGCTTGCCCCTCAATTAGAAGGAAGCGAAAATCAAGCGCCTGTAAAAAACAATAAAATCCCGCGGAATGCTCCGTGCCCATGCGGAAGCGGCAAAAAATATAAGCGCTGCTGCATGAAATAATTAAAAGTATGCCCCCTGTCTTGTCCTAGGCAGGGGCATTTTTTATGAAATGGCAAATGTATTCTGACAGGAAATGCCTCTTGGAATATGGTACAGTTACTTCATCAACATAAGGAAGGGATCAAGGATGGAAGATTTCGAACATTTACGGCTGCCGGTCTATATAGAGCATAATTTAGATATTTTATTTTGCGGCATCAATCCAGGAAGAGTCTCGGCCTTAGCTGGTCATTATTTCGCTAATCCAGGTAATCTGTTCTGGAAGGCGCTTCATTTAGGAGGATTAACCCCCTATCAATTTCGGCCTGATGAAACACCGAAGCTATTGGATTACCGCTATGGAATCACTGATATTGTGGCAAGACCAACAAGAACGGCTTCCAAGCTGACGAAGAAGGATATGCTAGAAGGAGCTGCACAGCTTGAAATGACAATCAAGGAATATCGTCCGAAAATCCTCTGCTTTGTCGGCATAACGGCCTTTCGTCATGCATTTCAAATCCATAAGGATAAAGTCGAACCGGGCTTGCAGGATGGATTCTTCTATGCGACAGAGGATTGGCAAGGCTGCCGAGTCTTTGTGGCCCCATCAACGAGCGGACTAAATGCTGGATTCAGCAGGGAAGAGAGAATTGGCTATTTCAAGCAATTGAATGAGTGCAAGCATCAAATCTTGAAAAAGATGAATAAGATGGACGGAAATGACATATAAATAATCATGGATAGCGAACATATTGACAATTCGCAGGATGGTTGTTAAAATAGTCTATATTATTTATCTATATAAAATTACCCGTAAATTGAATGTTCACTTACTATAAAGTGTAGCCTTTTTACTGAGTGGTACATTTTATATTAGGTGAATTTTATTTATTAACACATTTTTGGAGGTAACAAAATGAAAAACGGTAAAGTAAAATGGTTTAATGCAGAAAAAGGTTTCGGATTCATCGAAGTTGAAGGTGAAAACGATGTATTCGTACACTTCTCCGCTATCCAAGGCGAAGGATTCAAAACTTTAGAAGAAGGCCAAAGCGTACAATTCGACGTAACTGAAGGCGCTCGCGGACCTCAAGCTGAAAACGTAATTAAACTTTAAGA
>X410_Impala__coassemble_216_pt1 | contig 12027 bp, 15 predicted proteins | sample X410_Impala__metabat2_high_PE_006 | metagenome-assembled genome bin X410_Impala | reverse complement strand
TTAATTCAAAACAGTCTGTCATTTTGAACTTATTGATTTGGCTCTGTTAAATATATATGTTGATTTCCGTTACAGGTGGCTGCGCACCAAAGGGCGGTCGGGGAGCCTCCCGGGCGCTTTCAGCGTCTGTGGGGTCTCCCCCTGTCCGCTGGTCCCGCAGGAGTCAGCCACCTTTCACTACAATCAACGGTGCTAAGATATCAACACTAAACTTTAACAGAGCCATTGATTTAGTTGTCAAAAAAAACCTTGTCTGAAGCACAATGTATAACAGAAATACTTTTTTTGCAACCTTAAATGTTTTATATAACTGTTTTGTCATTTTCATTTCCAATGTTTTTCCTGTCGTCTATTCCCATTCAGAAATAATGTCATTAGCATTCGTAACAAGCTTTGCCCCTTCTTGAATCCAGGCATTTGTCCCTGAGGAAGTTGCGGAAAAGATGTTTCCCGGGACAGCATAAATATCCTTTCCTTGTTCAAGGCCCCGCTCAACCGTGATAAATGTCCCGCTTTTCTGCTTACTTTCTACCACTAAGATAGCCCTGGATAAACCACTGATTAATCGATTTCTCATTGGGAAGTGCCAAGGCTTTGGTTTGAATATAGGCGGATATTCAGAAAGAATAAGGCCTTTTTGCAGAATCATGTGAGATAAAGGGATGTTTTCCCGCGGGTAAATATGATAGAGCCCGCCGCCTATAACAGCAATGCATTCTCCGCCGCTTTGAAGCGTAACTCTATGGGCCATAGCATCTATTCCCTTCGCCAAGCCGCTTACAATACTCATTTCAGCTGCCACAAATTCCGGCACCATCCGTCTCAGCACTTCCTGGCCATAGTGCGTTGGTGCTCGAGTACCAATAATGGCTAAAATCCGCTTATGTGTCAATAGCTCGACATTTCCTTTAGCATATAAAATCCATGGTTGTTGATAAATATTAGTCAGGGTAATCGGATATTCCTTATCGAGAAAAGATATGCAGCAGATCGTATCCTGCTCATAAATGGAGGTCATTTGTTGAAGTTTTGAATCATGGAGATCTTTTAAGAAGAATTGCAGGGTGAGGGGGTCAAGCGTGAGGAGCTTCTTCCAGTATTCCGCAGTTTGGAAATACACCTTCAGCAGCTCTGGGTCATCCTTTAAAACACGGTACATCCCCTTCCAGGTCATGCCTCGGCAGTGATCTAAATGCACCAGCCGGTCTTTCCATTCACTCATTCAACTCTCTCCTTTAATCTAGTCTATTTGCCAATTTGCCAATATGAAGGAAAGGTGCTCTCCTGATGGAGAGCACCTGAATCATTAACCATTAATGTGTTTTACATTGATCATATAAGCCTTTTTCTTTCAAGACCTGAAGCATTGTTTCACCCATAACGGCAGGAGTCTCAGCCACCTTGATTCCGCACTCGTTCATAATGCGGATTTTCTCATCAGCTGTTCCTTTTCCGCCAGAGATAATGGCGCCTGCATGGCCCATTCTTTTTCCTGGAGGTGCTGTTCTTCCGCCAATGAAGCCTGTCACAGGTTTTGTCATATTTTCTTTAACCCATTGTGCCGCTTCTTCTTCAGCTGTTCCGCCGATCTCACCAATCATGATAACCGCGTAAGTCTCAGGATCATCATTAAATGCCTTCAAGACATCGATGAAGTCTGTTCCATTAACAGGATCTCCTCCGATACCGACTGCTGAAGATTGGCCAAAACCTGCTTGGCTAAGCTGGTGGACCGCTTCATAGGTCAAAGTTCCTGATCTGGATACGACACCGATATGCCCTTTTTTGTGAATATAGCCAGGCATAATACCAATCTTGCATTCTTCCGGAGTGATGACACCCGGGCAGTTAGGACCAATTAATCTTGTTTTCTTGCCTTCCATATAACGCTTTACTTTGACCATATCCAATACCGGAATATGCTCTGTTATACAAATGACTAAATCAAGCTCTGCATCAACCGCTTCAAGAATGGAATCAGCCGCAAACGGAGCCGGCACGTAGACGACAGACGCATTGGCGCCTGTTGCTTCTTTTGCCTCAATGACCGTATTAAAGACAGGCACTCCTTCCGCTTCCGTGCCGCCTTTACCAGGAGTTACGCCGCCAACAATTTGGGTTCCATACTCAAGCATTTGTTTCGTATGAAAACGTGCAGTTGAGCCAGTGATACCTTGAACTATAACTTTTGTATCTTTATTAACAAATACGCTCATTTCCTTATCCTCCAGTCTTAACCTATTAACGAAACGATTTTTTGTGCACCATCAGCCATAGATTCCGCAGCCGTAATATTGATTCCGGATTCCTTGAGGATTTTCTTGCCGAGATCAACATTCGTTCCTTCCAATCGGACAACCAACGGAACATCGAGGCTTACCTGCTTCGCAGCTTCTACAACGCCTTCAGCGATAACGTCACATTTCATGATGCCGCCAAAGATGTTCACGAAGATTCCTTTGACATTTTTGTCAGAAAGGATAATCTTGAATGCTTCCGTTACCTTCTCTGCAGTCGCGCCGCCCCCAACATCAAGGAAGTTTGCGGGGCTTCCGCCGTAATGGTTGATAATATCCATTGTAGACATAGCAAGACCGGCTCCATTTACCATGCAGCCTATGTTTCCATCGAGAGAAATATAGCTTAAGTCATACTTGGAAGCTTCGATTTCTTTTGGATCTTCTTCATCAAGGTCACGATATTCAAGAATATCTTTGTGGCGATATAAGGCATTCTCATCAAAATTCAGCTTTGCATCTAGTGCCATGACTTCTCCATCGCCAGTCACTACTAATGGATTGATTTCTGCGATAGAACAATCCTTTTCAACGAAGGCATTATATAAGCCAGTCATGAACTTAACTGTTTTATTGACTAATTCTTTTGGTATATTAATATTGAACGCAATTCTTCTAGCTTGGAAGGCAGTTAATCCAATAACCGGATCGATTACCTCTTTAAAAATCTTCTCAGGCGTTTCTGCGGCTACTTCTTCGATTTCTGTACCGCCTTCTTCTGATGCCATCAGGACAACCCTGGAAGTAGCGCGGTCTAATACAAGCCCGACATAGTATTCTTTCTTGATGTCACAGCCCTCTTCGATTAGTAAGCGTTTTACTTCTTTGCCATCAGGTCCTGTTTGATGCGTGACAAGAACTTTACCGAGAATCTCATCCGCATATGTACGAACCTCATCAAGTGATTTAGCAACTTTTACCCCACCTGCTTTTCCTCTTCCGCCAGCATGGATTTGGGCTTTTACAACGGTTACAGCTGTACCTAGCTCATTTGCCGCTTGAACAGCTTCATCTACTGAAAAGGCAACCTTGCCGTTAGGGACTTTAACCCCGTATTGTCTGAGGATTTCTTTACCTTGATACTCATGGATATTCATTGTTTATCCCCCTATCAAACTTTCAAACTATAAAGAATATACTGCTTTCTCATTGTATTAAATCTGGTATTTAAAGTCCAATATTTAGGACAAATATAGTCATATTTCGGTAATGCTTAACAATCGTTTCCAGATAATCCATTTCTTTTCCTTGTTCATCATTTTTAGTGTAAATCCGATTACCAATCCTATTGGTTACAGCGGCCGCATTGCCGTATATCCTTGCCGCGAAAGGGGAAATAGTTATATAAGGATAATTAAACAGCGTACTCTTGTTAACTATTTTTTCAACTATTTATACAAACAGCTGGTTGGATACAGTGTACATGTTTCCATATTTACTACCTTCCACGAATGGTCTCGGAAAGGAGCCAGTATGATGAATATGATTCATTATCATAGTCACATCTAGGAAACTTAGCAGGCAGACGGTTAAACCATCAGGTTCCAAATGGCCGAACTTTATGTACTTCTCCACACCTTTCCTTGAGATAGCATCTGATTGAATGATGGAAAGTACTATTTTAATAAGACAAATAAAAAAGAGGCTGGGACATAACTTATAAACGGCCTGAAAGACAAAACGATATCTAAATATATCTTTATAGACTCTGTTGCTTATGAATAGCTACTTTAGGAGAACAAGTCCGTTCCATTGCGCTGCGGCCACTCGCTGTCGGCGGGGAGAAAGCAGAGCCTCCTCGGCTACACCTCGGGTCTTAGCCTTTCCTCTATAAATCTATTGAACACAATAAAAAAACCCGAACTATTAGACAAAATATTGATTATCTAATAGTTCGAGTTTATTTTTGAATGAAATACTTATATCCTAGCCTCTTTTCGCAGACTTTGGTCGATTCCATTAAAAAGGCAGGTTCACTGCTTGGCCTTCAGCGGAGCAAATGTCATACGATGCCAATCTGTCGGACCAAATCTTTCGATTGCCTCAAGATGGCTTTTAGTTCCGTATCCCATATGCTTCTCAAACCCATATTCAGGATGTTGATTGGCATACTCCTTCATCATTCTATCCCTTGTTTCCTTGGCAATGACGGAGGCAGCGGCGATAGATACTGATTTCGCATCTCCCTTGATTAAGGAAAGCTGTTCAATAGGAAGCGGTACCTCCATCGCGTCGATTAAGCAATAATCAGGAGATACCTCCAATTGGCTGATGGCCTTAAGCATTGCCTTTTTGGCCGCTTCATATATATTAATCTCATCGATTTCCTTACTATGAATGATGCCTGTAGAAACAGCAACCGCTTGTTCATGAATGGATTGAAAGTATTCCTCTCTGCGCTGAGCGGATAGCTGCTTGGAATCATTCAGGCCCGGCAAATAGAAATCCTCAGGCAAGATAACGGCAGCTGCCACAACGGGACCTGCCAATGGCCCGCGCCCCGCTTCATCTACCCCGGCGATGAATTGGTACCCCTTGCGCCTCAAATCCCTCTCATAGACACAGATTGATTCAAAATGCTCTCTTTGTATTCTTTCCTTCTCAATCGCCCTCTCTAGGCTTTGAAGGGCTAATTGAATACCCTTACGGCTGTCGCTGCGGCATTCAGTCACGAATGGATCCTCAAGGTTCTTAATGCGGCTCAGCTTCTCCTTTATTTCTGCAATCGTCATCTTCGTTAGCATGTCTCTAATCCTTTCAGCTCATCTATCCACAAAATAAAGACCCCATTTATAAAGGGGTCTTTCGTTTTTCCTTATCTATTATACATCATCCGATTCATTTGGTCGTTCAAAAGTGAGTCTTCCAAATTTCTCTGTACGAATATCGCGGATGATCAATTCTGCCGTCTTATCATAATCCACGAGTCCGCGCCCAGCCAAGCAGCCTCTTTTAGCGCCAATCTGATCGAAGGCCTCCACAATTTCTTCCGGAATCTCCTCTAGGTCATAGCGTTCCTTTAGACGGGACGGATATGCCTCCTCAAGGAAATGGAGTCCGTATATTGCAATATCATGCAAGTTTAAGATCGTATCCTTAATAGCCCCGGTAACGGCCAGCTTATAGCCGACCTCTTGATCTTCAAATTTCGGCCAAAGGATTCCTGGAGTATCAAGAAGCTCCAGCTCCTTGCCTACTTTAATCCATTGCTGGGCTTTTGTTACGCCCGGCATATTGCCCGTCTTAGCGATATTCTTTCCTGCTAGACGGTTAATGAGTGTGGATTTCCCGACATTCGGGATACCAACAATCATGGCACGAATCGCGCGCGGTTTAATCCCGCGTGCTTTCATTTTATCGATTTTGTCCTTGAGCACCTCTTGTGCCCCTGACATAATGCTCTTTAGGCCTGTCCCCTGATGGGCGTTAACAGCGACAGCCTTAATCCCCTTATCAGCGAAATAGGCGAGCCATTCATTCGTTCTATACTGATCAGCCATATCTGCCTTATTCAAAATCACGAGGCGCGGCTTATGCTGAATGATTTCGTCAATCATCGGATTCCTTGAGGATTGCGGCAGTCTCGCATCAACCAGCTCAAAGATTATATCTACTAATTTTAATTTTTCGGTCACTTCGCGGCGGGCTTTCGCCATATGCCCGGGAAACCATTGTATTGTCATACTTTCACCTTCAACTCTTATTCGACTAATCCAAAGTCCTCAAACGGCCAGTATACCAAGCTTGTCTTTCCAAGTATTTCACTGGTTTTTACCGTACCGATATGACGGCTGTCTTTGGAGTAACGCCTATTATCGCCCATTACAAACACTTCGCCTTCTGGAACCGTTGCCTCACCCGTGATTTCTTCAAGCGTGAATGGCTCTGTGAGCGGCCCGTCAATCACCTGTTCCTTGTACTCGGCCAAATATGGTTCATCATAGGCTGTGCCGTTTATATAAAGCGTATCATCCTTATATTCTATTGTGTCACCCGGCAGACCGATTACTCGTTTAATATAATCCTTTTCTTCCGTCGCATGGAAGACGACAATATCAAAGCGTTCGGGCTCCCCGATTTTGTAGGAAATCTTATTTACAACCATGCGGTCCTGATCCTTCAATGTAGGCATCATCGATAATCCATCAACCAAGATGGGAGCAAAAAAGAAGTACCGAATGATTGCCGCAAGCAAAATGGCAATCACCAATGCCTTAATCCACTCAAAGATTTCGTTTTTTTCCTTGGCTTTTGCCATGTTAACACCCCGTATCATCTCTATCTGTTTATACGTTTAAATATAGCGATTTTCAGTCAAAAAGCAATCAAAATCTCTATGATGTGAAAAAGGAGCTTGTGTTAGCACAAGCTCCTTGTATCCACTCACGTTAGTCACGTAATTATCGGATTTCTTTGATACGCGCTGCTTTACCGCGTAGGTTACGCAAGTAGTAAAGTTTAGCACGACGTACTTTACCGCGACGGATAACTTCCAATTTAGCGATACGTGGTGTGTGCAATGGGAATGCACGCTCAACGCCAACACCGTAGGAAATTTTGCGGACTGTGAAAGTTTCACTGATACCGCCTCCGCGACGCTTGATTACTACGCCTTCGTATACCTGAATACGCTCACGAGTACCCTCAACTACCTTCACGTGTACACGTACTGTATCACCAGGACGGAAAGAAGGAAGGTCAGTTCTAAGTTGTTCCTTCGTGATTTCTTCGATTAATTTATGCATCGTATTCAACTCCTTCCAAGCAATGCTCTTGCCAACCCTGATTGATGAATGACAGCGGAACATTGTTATAAAGAGAAAAGGCTTTACACCTTAACTCACAGGCTCTATCTTACCATATAAATTGGAGTATTTGCAACTACCTATTCTCACTTTTTATTTCATCCAGCCATTTTTTCTCGGATGGTGATAACTCATAGCTGTCGAAAAGATCAGGACGGCGCTCATATGTCCTTCTCAGTGACTCTTTCTGCCGCCATTCCTCAATATGCTTGTGATTGCCTGACAAGAGCACATCTGGTACCTTCATGCCTCTAAAATCAGCTGGCCTTGTATAATGAGGATGCTCAAGCAGGCCTGAACTGTATGAATCAAGCACTGGTGAATCCTCATTCCCGAGTACACCCGGCAAGAGCCGTACCACACTGTCGATGATGACCATCGCACCAAGCTCCCCGCCTGTCAGTACAAAGTCGCCAATCGAGATTTCATCTGTAACGGCGAATTCCCTGATTCTCTCGTCATAGCCTTCATAATGCCCGCATACAAAGACAAGCTGCTCTTCACGCGCCAGCTCCTCTGCTTTCTTTTGGGTGAATCGCTCCCCTTGAGGACAAAGGAGGATTACTCTTGGTTTCTTCCCCTCTGATGTTGGAGCAGCGATTTGTTCAAGTGCATCAAAGATCGGCTGCGGCTTCAAGACCATTCCAGCTCCCCCGCCATACGGGTAATCATCAACAGATTGATGCTTGTTATCGGAGAATTCCCTGAAATTATGGGTATGATATTCCGCCGCCTTCTTCTCAGCCGCTTTCTTAAGGATTGAGGAGCCTAAAACACCTTCAAACATCTCAGGGAATAATGTCAATACATCTATTCTCATTAATCCAGCAACCCTTCCATAGGCTCAATGATGATGGACTGGGCCCGAACATCGATTTTCTTGACGACATCATCGATATAAGGAATAAGCACTTCTTTGCCAGACTTCCCTTTCACGACCCATACATCGTTCGCGCCAGGAGAGAGAATTTCCTTAATAACGCCAATTTCCTCCCCTTCTGCAGTGGAAATTGTGCAGCCAATGATTTCATGATAATAATATTCTCCTTCATCCAATGCACCGAGCTGCTCTTCCGATACTTTAAGAACACCTTCTTTATATCCCTCGACCTTCTCGATGCTTTCATGGCCAACAAACGTCAGCAAATAAAAATTCTTATGCTGACGTGAAGAAGCGACAACGACTTCAACCGGGTCTTTTGCATCCTTCTTAAAAATATAAAGAGTGCTGCCCTTTTGATAGCGTTCCTCCGGAAAATCGGTGGAAGAAACGACACGCACCTCTCCTCTAATACCATGAGTATTAACAATCTTTCCGACCTTGTACCATTTTTGCATATTCTTTATGTTCACCTCTATTTAAATTCATCGACGACTCCATCTTTTACGATGATGGTCTTAGTCTGCACAATTTCTTCCCAATTCTGTCCGATTTCCACATCCACGATTGCTTGTACCTCACGTTCCTTCAATTCGCTTCCGTACGGAAGAATATCGAGCTGTTGAATTTGAAAGTCAAGCAGCTTAATTTTCTCTTTCCTGACGTCAATTTCCTTTTCGAAATGTGTCTTCAGGCTGACAGGCTGAAATTTTTTGGTCTTCTCCAGTTTCTTCAGCTCAAAGCGGAGCTGATCACATTCCTTCTTCAGGACGGCTTTCTTGGAGTTGAATTGGTCTAAGAGCTCAAGCTTACTCTTCTCAGTCAATATTTGCTTCACGATCACATTTTGCAAAATCTTCACTATTAGCCACCTCTTTCGTATTGCCATATCAACTGCTTAAAATTCAGTCCATGTCTGACAATGCTGCTGGTCACCCGAGATGTTACTTGTATTTGATGAAAGCATATCTGTGTTCCTGTATGGCGACAGAATGTCCCATCAAAAATTATGTGGATCTTCCTATGAAACATGATACTATGTACTCTTTTCCTCTTTACCATTCATTATGAAGCAAAATCCCTTTGAACGGAAACTTTTTTGTCCAATTAAGGCATGTTTTTTACTCGAAGAATGTCTCCATTTACAATCTGCGGCAAAAGGATTAAATGGCATTTGCCTCTGCCTGCCGCATGCAGCATAATCTGATTCAATCGTTTTTCCGTCAAATGAAATAGAAAAAGGAGGGAATGATTCCCTCCTTTTCATCGCTTCAATCGCTTATTTCCAAATAGACTTTTTTGTCACTCTTGGATGCAGCAGTATAGACTACCGTCCGAATAGCTTTCGCTACCCGCCCCTGCTTGCCAATAACCTTTCCCATATCTTGCTGATTAACAGAAAGCGTATAGATAATTTTCTTGGCTTGTTCATCCATTGATACGGTCACGTCATCCGGATGATCGACGAGAGGCTTTACGATTGTTTTAATAAGCTCTATCATAACGGACCTTTATATTACTTACCTTGTTTAGCGTTGTGGAATTTCTCCATGATGCCTTCTTTAGACAACAAGTTACGAACTGTGTCAGAAGGTTTAGCACCATTTTGAAGCCATTTCAAAGTTAGTTCCTCATCGATTTTCACTTCAGCTGGGTTAGCAACTGGGTTGTAAGTTCCAACTGTTTCGATGAAACGACCGTCACGAGGGGAACGAGAATCTGCTACTACAATACGATAGAAAGGAGACTTTTTAGCTCCCATACGTTTTAAACGAATTTTTACTGCCATTGTTTTATTGCACCTCCGAATAGTATCACACAAGTAAGTATATTACCAAATCCATATACCCTTGTAAAGTCTTTTTTCTTAACACACAACTTTTTTACATAAATGGCAACTTAAAGCCGCCTTTTTTCTTGCCTTTTTGTTGCATTCCAGCCATCTGCTTCATCATCTTTTTCATTTCCTCGAATTGCTTGAGCAGCCGGTTGACCTCCTGAATCGGTCTTCCGCTTCCTTTTGCAATCCGTTTACGCCTGCTGGCGTTGATGATCTCAGGCTGTTCTTTCTCTTTTCGTGTCATTGATTGAATGATTGCCTCTACATGGGCAATTTGCTTATCATCAATGGACAAGTTATTCATGCCCTTGATTTTATTTGCGCCTGGGAGCATCTTCAGAATATCGTCTAATGGTCCCATTTTCTTCACCTGGCTCAGCTGTTCAAGAAAATCATCAAACGTAAATGTGGCTGTGCGCATTTTCTTCTCGAGTTCACGCGCTTTCGCCTCATCCACATCTGTTTGGGCTTTTTCGATAAGGGTAAGAACATCCCCCATGCCGAGAATTCTCGAAGCCATGCGTTCCGGATGGAATGGCTCAAGCGCATCCATCTTCTCACCCATACCAACGAATTTAATCGGCTTTTCCGCCACAGAGCGAATGGAGAGGGCTGCACCGCCTCGGGTATCTCCATCAAGCTTCGTTAAAATAACGCCGGTTATATCCAGCTGGTCATTAAAACTCTTTGCCACATTGACAGCATCCTGACCTGTCATCGCATCGACAACAAGGAAGATTTCATCCGGTTTCACGGCTTCTTTAATTTCCGCCAGTTCCCCCATCAAATTCTCATCAATGTGCAAGCGTCCTGCCGTATCGACCAAGACATAGTCGCAATGCTCTTCTTTCGCTTTAGCGACTCCCTGCTTGGCAATCTCAACTGGGCTGACCTGATCTCCTAACGAAAAGACAGGGAAATTCAGCTGTTTCCCAAGTGTTTCTAATTGCTTAATTGCTGCCGGACGATAAATATCCGCAGCAACAAGCATCGGTTTGCGGTTATATTTTTTCCGAAGCAGATTAGCAAGCTTACCAGTTGTCGTTGTCTTACCGGCACCTTGCAAACCAACCATTAAAATCACGGTTGGCGGTCGGTTGGATACAGCAATCTTGCTTTGCTCTCCTCCCATTAATTCCGTCAATTCTTCCTTGACGACCTTGATAACCTGCTGACCTGGAGTCAAGCTTTTCAACACTTCTTGACCGATGGCCCTTTCATTGACACGCTTGATAAAATCCTTTACAACCTTAAAGTTAACGTCAGCTTCAAGAAGAGCGAGTCTAACCTCGCGCATCATTTCTTTTACATCAGCCTCCGTAACCTTTCCTTTGCCGCGGATTTTTTGAAGAGTGCCTTGCAGTCGGTCGGCTAAACCTTCAAATGCCATTCTGCCGCCTCCTAATCTAACTTTTCAAGAGATGCTATTATCTCAATGAGTTGTTGTTGAACATGTTTATCAGATACTTCATCCGCTAAATTGCCTAACTTATTGAGTAAAAGGCTGCGCTCCTGTGCTTTTTCAAAAAGCAGCAGCTTAGCCTCATATTCTTCAAGCATCGCTTCTGTTCGTTTAATATTATCATAAACGGCCTGGCGGCTCACCTCATATTCATCAGCGATTTCGCCAAGAGAATAATCGTCCAGATAATAAAGAGACATGTAACTTTTCTGCTTTGGTGTCAGCAATGATTGATAAAAGTCATATAGGTAATTCATACGCATTGTTTTCTCGAGCATTACTGACCCTCCAACTGTGTTAAGTGAAATACCTTTACAAAAATTTATTCTAAAGGGAAAATCAAAGAATGTCAAGAACCCTTCCTTAACAAAATGCTTGATTTATCAGCGTTTCACCCATCCTCTTATCCTTCTTGATACAAAAAAGCCAGGATATTACCCCTAAGGCAATTCCTGGCTTGTCATTATAGGCTTATTCTTCTGTTTTATCAACCATATCGGCGAATAAGCCATAAACAAATTGCTCTGAATCAAACTCTTGCAGATCATCCATCTGCTCGCCAAGACCGACGAATTTAACCGGGATCCCAAGCTCATTGCGAATGGCGATGACAATTCCGCCTTTTGCCGTACCATCGAGCTTCGTTAAGACGATGCCGCTTACGTCAGTCGCTTCCTTGAAGGTCTTCGTCTGCATGAGAGCGTTTTGGCCTGTCGTCGCATCAAGAACAAGCAAGACCTCAT
>X410_Impala__coassemble_211_pt1 | contig 12100 bp, 12 predicted proteins | sample X410_Impala__metabat2_high_PE_006 | metagenome-assembled genome bin X410_Impala | reverse complement strand
TATTAATATACCACTCTTTTTCCTATGGTGCAATAGTTTTCATAAAAAAAGTTAGGTTGCCTTTTACAACCTAACTTCATCAGCCTATAATCCACTTTTGAACAACAATTAAAGCAGCTATTCCCGGCATACCCAAAATCCCTGATATCAATGTAGTTGGAATATTAATGGGGATATGAATCCCATAGTTCCCTCCAATCGCATTAATCAAGAATAAGGCGATGGCGCCGACTACAAGCTTAACAATCAGCTTGCCAGCTTGTTTAAAGGGATTGCGCGGCACGCCGGCAATCAACAAAAGCAAAATAAAGCCTATTGCAACTGCAATGAACACCCCTGATTCCATGGCTATCCCTCCTAAATGCTTATTTCACTTTATGAGACAAGCAATCCATTTAGAACAGCCCCGGGTGCAAATATTAATGCAAAGAGATCTTCCGCTCCTTTGCTTCTTTAAATAGATAGTAATACTTCAATTCACTCAGCTTCGCTTGGCATATCGTATCAAAGGATGGATCAAAGCTTTTTTCAATCAAGCCTTTATGGTTGTACCAATTCGTCTTCATCGTTTCGATATCATGGATGAGCTTTTGGTCAAATTCTTTGCGAAGCTTGCCTTTTCTTCGGAAAAACACATTGTCCCCTCCAAGCTATATGCTACAATTCTCTCCTGCCTTCAATTGCTTTGGATAAAGTAACTTCATCTGCATATTCCAAATCCCCGCCTACAGGCAATCCGTGAGCAATGCGAGTAATCTTTATCCCTGTTGGTTTCAGCAATCTAGAGATATACATAGCAGTGGCTTCCCCTTCGATATTCGGGTTAGTTGCCAGAATAACTTCCTGAACCGTTTCATCCTGAAGCCTTTTTAAAAGGGCAGGGATATTAATATCCTCGGGACCAATGCCATCCATTGGGGAGATGCTTCCATGAAGGACATGATACAAGCCATTAAACTCTCTCATTTTCTCCATGGCGATGACATCCTTTGGCTCCTGTACCACACAAATGATGGACCTGTCGCGATGTTTATCTTCACATATATAACATGGATCTTGATCGGTGATATGCCCGCAAACAGAACAATAGGTTAAATTCCGTTTCGCGTTAACAAGTGCCTTTGCAAAGTCAAGGACTGTATCTTCCTTCATACCTAATACGAAAAATGCCAGTCTGGCTGCTGTTTTCGGGCCAATCCCCGGCAGTTTCATGAAGCTGTCTATCAACTTTGATATTGGTTCAGGATAGTGCATTTACTTACTCCTTACATGAAGCCCGGTGGCAGATTCAATCCTTTTGTAAATTGACCCATTGTGCTGCTTGTAAGCTCATCTGCCTTGCGCAAAGCATCATTTGTGGCAGCAAGAACCAAGTCTTGAAGCATTTCGATATCATCCGGATCTACCACTTCTTCTTTAATTTTTACTTCGACAATCTCCTTATGTCCTGTAACGACTACAGTTACCATGCCGCCGCCAGCAGTTCCCTCGATTTTCTTTTGACCAAGCTCTTCTTGTGCTTCAGCCATTTTCTTTTGCATTTTCTGCATTTGCTTCATCATATTTTGCATATTGCCCATTCCACGCATACGTTTAGCCCTCCAATTATTCTTTTATTTCCACTAGCTCATCGCCAAACAATTCCCTAGCTTTGACAATGAGCGGATCTTCCTCTGCAGGCTCCTGGCCGTTCTTATCATCTTCATTATCTGCCTTTTGGCTGGTGACATATTCTTCACGAATTTTCTTCCATGCATCCTCAGGCACTCCTACAATATCATAGCTATTGCCGGTGATTTGGACAAAGGTAGATTTAAGGCCAGAAATAAATTCCTGGTTATTCATTGCCATTTGGCAGTGGATTTCATATTTGAATTTTAGCACAAATGCCTGCTCAGAGGCAGCAACTGGTTCCGCGTCATTTAACAAAGCGGCTTGCGAACGTTTAAGTGACCCAAGCATCTCTGCCCAGCTGCTCTTAATCTTCATCAAAGCCGGCTTAGTAGCGTTTTTCAAGACTTCATTAACACGCCCTACAGGCACTTTGAATGACCGGTTAGAGACTGCCGCCTTCTTTGGTTTATCCTTTGGCGCAGCCATTCCTTGTTCGCCCGGTGCTTGGGAACGCAAGGAATTGATTTCTGCCTCCAAATGATTAATCCTCTCAACCAGCTTTTTCACTGTCGCATCATCGACACTCGCCATTGTCCTTGTCTGGACATCTGATTGACATAATTTCACAAGGAGGACCTCCAAGGAAATTCGCGGATGGCTCGACCATTTCATTTCTTGGATGGATTGATTCCATTGATCAATCCAAGAGTAGAGGCGCTCAGACTCAATCTGTTCAGCCAGTACCTTGAAATTATCATCTATATAGACTCTTTCCATGGAATCCTCCAGTTCAGGCGCTGCCTGGAACAAGAGCATATCCCGGTAGAAAAGAATCATATCCTCGACAAAACGGACAGGATCTTTGCCCATTGCCAGCAATTCCTTCATTTGGCCAAGCGCTTCGGCCGTATCCTTTTCATGGATGGCCTTCACAATCTTTGTTAAAAATGATTGTGAGACAGCTCCGGTAACGGTCAGCGCATCTTCCATTGTTACGCGATCAGATCCAAAGGAAATCGCTTGGTCAAGCAAACTTAGCGCATCCCTCATTCCTCCCTCTGCCGCTCTCGCGATAACAGATAGAGCCTGTTCTTCATACTCTACGCCGCTTTCCCGTAAGATTCGCTCCATTCGGCCGACGATATCCTGCGGGGTGATACGCTTGAAATCAAAACGCTGACAACGAGAGATAATAGTGAGGGGAATTTTGTGCGGTTCTGTCGTCGCAAGGATGAAGATGACATGGGCCGGCGGCTCTTCCAAGGTTTTAAGCAAGGCATTAAAGGCACCCGTCGATAACATATGAACTTCATCGATAATATAAACCTTATACTTCACAGACGATGGCGCATATTTCACTTTATCCCGGATATCCCGGATCTCTTCTACCCCATTATTAGAAGCAGCATCTATCTCTAAACAATCGGATATTGAACCATCTGTGATTCCTCTGCAGGCCGCGCATTCATTGCACGGCTCACTGACAGGAGCATGTTCACAGTTCACAGCCTTTGCCAAAATTTTAGCTGCGCTTGTTTTACCAGTTCCTCGAGGACCCGAGAACAAATAAGCGTGGGATATTTTTTGCTGCATCAAGGCATTTTGAAGTGTTTTTGTCACGTGTTCCTGTCCTATTACATCTTCAAATGCCTGAGGACGCCAGACACGGTATAATGCTTGATATCCCAATTTCCTTGCCCCCCTTACATAGTCCTTTTTATTATATCGTAATCGGACATATTTACAAACGGCAATCCATACATAAAAAAACCATCCCTCCCCATGGAAGAATGGTTTGATTTTGTATGTAAAATTAACTGCCGTGCACCCTCCGTTGATAAGTATCCATAAGCGGAACCATTGCAGTTAGCTCGGCCCAGGCTGCCCTGCGGCACATGGGAGTTCTTACTTACTGCTGCTTCCTTCCGGACCTGACAGGGTTCATAAGTTCCCATTGCGCAGGACCCAGACGTCAACACCACTTACAATGGTCAGACCTTACAGAGTACTTACCGAAGGAGGGGATTCAGTCTTGCTAGAGCGGATTGCAAGTACAGGACACCGCTACCTCCCCACCTAGCACGGCAAATTTGAAACCAATAATTAGGTGTGCCGTAAATGACACATGAATAAGTATACCATTTTCACGAAAAAAAGCAATCCCTACTCAGTTAAAGCTCAAATCTTCCTCTCTCTTAATTGAGTGAACTTTTTTTAGCCTTCTTCTTTCGCTCCCGCAAATCTTTAAAAAAAGAAGTTAGCATTGACCCGCATGCAGCCTCACAAACACCTGAGAGCACTTCACATTGATGATTGAAGCGTTCATCCTCAAGCAAGTTCATGAAAGTCCCTGCACATCCGCCCTTTGGATCCTTTGCTCCATAAACAACCCTCTCCACTCTTGACATGATCAGCGCGCCGGCACACATTGGACATGGCTCCAGCGTCACGTATAGAGTGGTCCCCTCAAGTCGCCACGTCCCAAGTTTTTCACAAGCTTGATTGATGGCCAGTACCTCTGCATGGGCAATTGCGTTCTGTTTTGTTTCCCGAAGATTATGAGCGGCTGCAATTATCTCCCCATCCTTTACAATAACCGCACCAATAGGTACTTCTTTTTTTTCAAGCGCAATCTTGGCTTGTTCAATGGCAGCTGCCATAAAACGTTCATCTTGATTCATCATGCATTCCCCTTGCCTAATTTTTTCTCGCACTTTATATACTCATTCCTCCAACCTGCTCAAGGTTATAGAATGGAAATTAATCTATAACGAATTCATATTTCTATATGGTACAATAATAGACAGTCTTTATCATAGTATATTTTTCATTTATAAGGAGGGCCTCCAATTTGAACCACACCCCATTTATTACAGTCGAAGGTCCCATTGGTGTCGGAAAAACAACTCTTGCCCAGGCTATCGCAAATCATCTCGATTATAAGCTCTTGAAGGAAATCGTAGATGAAAATCCTTTCCTCGGCAAGTTTTATGAAGATATCGAAGAATGGAGCTTCCAAACGGAGATGTTTTTCCTCTGCAATCGTTTTAAACAGCTAGAGGACATCCAATTAAAGTATATCCAGAAACATAAACCAGTCGTCGCAGATTATCATATCTTCAAGAATTTAATTTTTGCCCAGCGGACGATAAAGGATGCCAAATTCAATAAATATAAAGACATCTATTCTATTTTGACCGCTGATATGCCAAGACCTAATATGGTCATCTATCTCGACGCAAGTCTCGAAACCTTGCTTGATCGCATCGCCCTTCGCGGACGTGAATTTGAGAAGAATATCAGCCATCCATACTTGAAGCAGCTCTCAGAGGATTATGCCACTTTCATGAATGAGTTCGAAGCAGCTCATCCGGATATCCCGGTTCTCCGCTTCAATGGGGATGAGATTGATTTTGTCCTTCGCAAAGACGACCTAGATTATGTTCTGACGTCTGTATCCAATCAATTGCAAAAAGGAGTTTGTTCATGAGCCATCTTCATAACTACCACATTCCGAAGAATTCAGTTATCACAATCGCTGGAACGGTCGGTGTCGGAAAATCGACATTAACGAAAGCACTTGCAGAGGCGCTTGACTTCCGAACATCCTTCGAGAAAGTTGACACAAACCCATACCTCGATAGCTTTTATGCAGATTTCTCTCGCTGGAGCTTCCATCTCCAAATCTATTTCCTGGCAGAACGCTATAAGGAACAGAAGAGAATCTTTGAATATGGCGGCGGCTTTATCCAGGATCGTTCCATCTATGAGGACACAGGCATTTTTGCGAAGATGCACTACGATAAGGGAACCATGTCTCCAACTGACTACGAAACGTACACTAGCCTATTTGAGGCTATGGTGATGACGCCTTACTTCCCTCATCCGGACTTGCTCATCTACCTTGAGGGCTCTCTAGACGACATCATCAACCGCATTCATATCCGCGGACGCGAGATGGAACAGCAGACGCCAATCGATTATTGGCAGGAAATGCACGGGCGCTATGAGAATTGGATCAATTCCTTTAATGCTTGTCCAATCCTCCGTCTTAATATTAATGAGTATGACTTAAACGAAGATCCGAATGCCATACATGATATTTTGCAAAAGATATCAGAGCATATGCAGCAATCAGGAAAACTTCGCAAAATCTAATCAAAAAAAGGATACCCAGGTGGTATCCTTTTTTCTTTGCTAACTTATCTTGCGTTCTCTTTTGTGATGACTGTTTTACCGCCCATATATGGCTGCAATGCTTCTGGAATGAGAACAGATCCGTCCTCCTGCTGGTAATTCTCCAGTATCGCCGCAATCGTTCTGCCAATCGCCAATCCAGATCCATTCAATGTATGAACATGCTCTGGTTTTGCCCCTGGCTCACGGCGGAAGCGAATATTCGCACGACGTGCTTGGAACGCTTCGAAATTACTGCAAGAAGAGATTTCACGGTAGGTCTCATAGCTTGGGATCCATACCTCTAAATCATACTTCTTCGCAGCTGTGAAACCTAGATCAGCCGTACACATCTTCAAGACGCGGTATGGCAATCCCAGCAATTGCAGAACCTTCTCAGCATGACCTGTTAATTTCTCAAGCTCCTCATAAGAATCCTCTGGTTTAACGAACTTCACAAGCTCTACCTTGTTGAATTGATGCTGGCGAATAAGTCCTCGTGTGTCGCGTCCGGCAGAACCAGCCTCAGAACGGAAGCAGGCGCTGTAAGCCGCATAGTTGATTGGCAGCTCTTCCCCGTTTAAAATCTCATCTCGATGATAGTTTGTAACAGGGACCTCGGCTGTTGGAATGAGGAAATAGTCTTCGCTTTCAATAAGGAACGCATCCTCTTCAAACTTAGGTAACTGCCCAGTACCTGTCATGCTTGTACGATTAACCATGTATGGCGGCAGCATTTCGACATATCCATGCTCCTCCACATGAAGGTCCAGCATGAAGCTTGCAAGGGCCCGCTCAAGTCTGGCTCCCAACCCCTTGTAGAAAACGAAGCGGCTTCCTGTTACCTTGCCTGCTCGCTCAAAATCAATAATTCCAAGATCGGCAGCAATATCCCAATGAGGCTTTGGCTCAAAGCCAAAATCTCTGACTTCGCCCCATTTGCGTGTCTCAACATTCTCATCCTCAGAATCGCCAACCGGAACACTTTCATGCGGGATGTTTGGAATCGTCAGCATAATATTTTCTAGCTCTTCCTCAATCGTTCTCAGTTCCGTATCGAAGCCTTTAATCTTATCCCCGACTTCACGCATTTCCTTAATGAGTGCATCTGCGTCTTTTTTCTCTCTTTTCAAGATAGCGATCTCTTGGGATACTTCATTTCTTCTGCTTTTTAATTGTTCTGTTTCGACAATTAGCTCTCTGCGTCGCTTATCGAGATCCTCAAATTTATCAAGATCATTTAAATCCTCGCCGCGATGCTGCAGCTTTGCCTTCACTTCTTCTAAGTTAGCCCGTAAATGTTTTACATCAAGCATCCTTAATTCCTCCTTCAAAAGTCTTTATAAATACAAAAAACTCCCGTCCCGAAAAGGGACGGAAGTTTATATCCGCGTTGCCACCCTAGTTAAAGGCATATGATTGCCTTTCACCTCAAATTGATAACGGGCTTTTTACCCGATGATATTTACACCTCTCGTAGTGAGAGTTTCCATATCACGCTCTGAGATGGATTCACTAGAGTATACCGCCAGTTTGCACCAACCACTGGCTCTCTTCTAGATATAGGTTCTAGCTACTAGTTCTCGTCAACGCATTAGTATATTCGTTAATGTATTATTTATCATACACCGATGTGTAGGAAATATTCAATTAAAACATTAAAAATTAAAATAAACCTTTAACAGCACCAGTAATGCTTCCCCACATATCACCGAAGAAACCGCCAACAGCTTTCATAGAAAGCACGAACCAATTGGCTTTCTCAACTGCTTCAGCTGTGACAACATCGACACGTACACCTTTGCTGTCACCAGCAATCGTACCGTAGTTATTGCCAGTCTCCACTGTCAGGTAACCAATTTTCTCACCCTTTTTGACAGGTGCGACTAGATTGCCTTCTTCATCAAGCTTATCTTTGTTTATGACAAGCTTTGTTTTGACATCATCTGCCTCGCCCTTCTTCACGACAAGCTCGACTGCCTTGTTTGTTTCAATGGCAACAGAACCCTCTTTACCCTTTGAAACTCCCACTGTTTTTTGCTTTTTATCTTGGTAGCCCTTTTCAAGGATTTCCTCAGTTGTGAAGTTATTGAATGCATAATCCAAGACTTTTTTTGTCTCAGTAAAACGGGAGTTTTTGCTATCAGCCTTCATAACGACTGTAATGTAGCGCTGCCCGTTCTTTTCTGCTGTAGCAGTAAAGCATGCACCAGCAAATTCGGTTGATCCTGTTTTCAGTCCGTCGACACCTTCATACTCATAAATAAGTCCTGGAAGCATCCAGTTGAAGTTATCGTATGTTCTGCCATCTCTGAATTTCAAGCGTGGAACCTTAGCATAATCAAGTACTTCCGGATAATCCTTCAGCAATTGATAGGCTAACTTAGCAGTTGCACGAGCTGACATTAAGTTCTCGTCATCTTCATTCCCTGCTGGATATTGCCCAAGCAAGCTAGTATTGTTCAAACCGGAGGAGTTAACGAAATTATAATCCTCTAAACCTAGTTCTTTTGCTTTTTCATTCATCAATTTTACGAAGTTCTTTTCCGTTCCCCCGACTAGCTGAGCCAATGCGACAGTTGCCGCATTTCCGGAGAAGATAGCCATTGCCTCATATAATTCCTTGACCGTGTATGCCTCGCCCTGCGTCAGCCCAATATTGGATAAACCAGGCGCAGCTGAGAGCTTATGGACATACTCATCAATTGTGACATTTTGGTCCCAAGAAATTTTGCCACTTTCAATCGCTTCTAATACAAGATATTCTGTCATCATTTTGGACATGGAAGCTACACCTAGCAGCTTGTCCGCATTCTTCTCATATAGGATTTGTCCAGTTTCCGCATCTATTAAAATGGCTGCCTCAGCACTTAATCCTAATTCATCATCTTCAGCAGCATACGCATGATTAGCTGGAAATGAAAAGACACAAGTTAAAAGTAGTGTCAACACTGCAAGCAAAGAGGTAAGTTGTTTTGCCTGTCTCAAGTATATCCCCCCTGGTTATCTTTGTTTGTCGTCGTCTAAACGCCTAGTTATTGTATCACAAACAAATCAAAAAAAATAGACAGAGTCATAAACCCTGTCTATCATTCCAAATCATTAATAGGAATAGTTCGGTGCTTCTTTTGTAATTTGTACATCATGCGGATGGCTTTCTCTCAAACCAGCTCCAGACATCTTCACGAACTGTGTATTTTCACGCAGCTGTTCCAGATCCCTCGTACCGCAATAACCCATGCCAGAGCGCAAGCCGCCAACGAGTTGATAGATCGTATCAGCTAAAGGTCCTTTGTAAGGGATGCGACCTTCAATGCCTTCTGGGACAAACTTCTTAGCATCCTCTTGGAAATACCGGTCTTTTGAACCTTTTTCCATTGCTCCGACTGATCCCATTCCTCGGTATACCTTGAATCGTCTTCCTTGGAAGATTTCTGTCTCACCAGGGCTTTCTGTTACACCGGCAAGCATACTTCCAAGCATGACAGCATGTCCGCCTGCAGCAAGGGCTTTTACGATATCACCAGAATACTTTATACCACCATCAGCAATGATGGTTTTACCATGCTTGCGAGCCTCTGTTGCACAATCATACACAGCTGTGATTTGGGGAACACCAACACCAGCTACCACACGAGTCGTACAAATAGAGCCAGGTCCAATTCCTACCTTAACCACATCAGCACCAGCCTCAATCAAGGCCTTTGTTCCTGCTGCTGTCGCAACGTTCCCTGCAATAACGGTCATTTCAGGATAAGCTGCCTTGATTTCTGCAACCTTCTCTAAAACACCCTTTGAATGTCCGTGAGCAGTATCAAGTACAATTGCATCTACTTCAGCTTGTACAAGCATTTCTACACGCTTCATCGTATCTGCTGTAACCCCTACAGCAGCTGCGACCAATAGACGGCCAAACTCATCTTTTGAGGAATTAGGGAATTCAATAAGCTTTTCAATATCCTTAATGGTGATTAACCCTTTTAATACGCCCTCTTCATCGACTAGTGGAAGCTTCTCAATTCTATGCTTCTGAAGGATTGATTCAGCCTCCTTCAAGCTAGTTCCAACAGGAGCTGTCACAAGATTCTCCTTCGTCATCACTTCATCAATTAGCATTGAATAATCATGAATGAAACGAAGATCACGGTTAGTGATAATGCCGACCAATTTCTTTTCATCTTCATTATTCACGATTGGAACACCAGAAATGCGATACTTGCCCATCAGATGTTCTGCATCATAAACCTGGTTTTCTGGTGTAAGGAAAAATGGTCTAGTGATAACACCATTCTCGGATCGCTTAACCTTGTCGACCTGTTCGGCTTGCTGTTCAATAGACATATTTTTATGAATAACGCCTAATCCACCCTGCCTTGCCATCGCAATTGCCATCCCTGACTCGGTTACCGTATCCATACCCGCACTAATAATAGGAATGTTCAAGTTAATTTTATCTGTCAATTTCACTTTTAAGGATACATCCTTAGGCAGCACTTCCGATTCACCCGGAATTAAAAGCACATCATCAAAGGTCAATCCCTCTTTGGAAAATTTATCGTTCCACATATTCTACTTCCTCCATTCCTAAAAAATTTTATTTGTAGATTATCAATTGGGCAAACTAGTGTCAAGGAAATAACAATTTGTTAGATAATTCAATTAATTAAAGGGTGAAATACATGACTTCATTAGAGAAAAAGTACATGCAAGCATATCTCCCGTTTTACTCAACAAGTTATACGCAAAAGTATTTACTGCGGTCATATCAGGAGCAAGGAATCACGGAAGCTGTCCAATATAGCTTTTCCAATTGCTACCCTTTTATCTCCTATATTGAAAATGGACTCCTATATCTAAAGCAGGCTTCTCAGATAGCCGTACAAATAAAACCCTTGCTCTTATATTACGGGTATATTCATTTGCTCAAAGCTTGTGTTCTTATCGTTGACCCTATCTATCCAGAAACAACTGCCGTACTTGCTCACGGAGTCTCTACTCGAAAAAAAAAAAAGCAACAATATGAGTTTCTCATGGATGAAGTGAAAATACAAAGAAATGGCTTATTTACTCATTTGGCTTCTAAAATGTTCCACATGAAACTGTCAGAGGAGAAATACTCGATGATTACCCTTCTAAAGGAAATTCCTGAGCTTAGCAGTTTATTCAAGCGTATGAAGGGCATTCTGCCTCAGCTTCCTATATCTCTTCATAGGGAGGCCTTACATATTGACCAAGAAGTGCTCAATCACTATCACATGACAAAGGATAGGTTCATCCAGCTAGCTGCGGGAAAATGGCGTTTGCCCATTGATTTGGAGAATATAACAGAAGAGGATAGGCTAATTAAATTGGGACTGAGAGAGCCAATAAGTAAATATAAGGAGAGCCTTTTGCCATTCCGCTATGATTATTGCTTAGATACTTATACCCTCTCACTCCAAAAGGATATGCCCAGTCAATTGTTGCCCGATATGCTGATTATGTATTTACTTTTATACAATCTAAGTATGATTTCACGTTATGAAATTGATTGGTGGACAGAACTGTTCAAAGAAATGGGACACCAAGATTTACCCTTTATAAGCGGATTTCTAGATGTAGCTGAATTTAAAATCCCAATGATCGTTGGAGAGTGGCTGACGGGAAAAGAATTTTAGATTAGCGACAGAACATAGATAGGAGGGGATTTTCAAAAGTTTCCCAGGAAATCTTTCTGACTTACAACTTCTTACATGCTCTCTCTTATAACATGAATAACATCATCAGTTCATCATTACTAAACAGGTTTCGGTTCTCCCGGCCACATACTGTTTTCTGCAGGGGGGTGCTCGCTATAAAGAGATCCCTTGAAACTCCTTGCCTCTCCCTACCCGTGATGCCTGCTGTCAGTCAGGCGAGCGTTTATTACTTCATCCATAACCACTCATCTCTTTCGAGATTGAAAGCACAAAAAAACCAGTTCAAAACTGAACTGGTTTCGCTTGCCCGGCAACGTCCTACTCTCACAGGGGACGCGCGGCCCCAACTACCATCGGCGCGCGAGCTTACCTTCCGTGTTCGGAACCCGACCGGCGATAAGCGGCGGATCTCGGCGTCGGCTTCCCTCGCTCAGTACTCATGTACATCGTACATTCCGTGCTTCCCTCACTCGCCTCCTTGACCTCCTTGCTTCTCCCCAATCGGAGATACCTGCTGTCAGTCAGAGGAGTGTCCTTTACTTCTTTTAAGAAAAGCCATCTCTTTCGAGATTGAAAACACAAAAAAACCAGTTCAAAACTGAACTGGTTTCGCTTGCCCGGCAACGTCCTAC
>X410_Impala__coassemble_207_pt1 | contig 12346 bp, 13 predicted proteins | sample X410_Impala__metabat2_high_PE_006 | metagenome-assembled genome bin X410_Impala | reverse complement strand
CTTCGCTTTTTCTGCATAAAGCTCACATTCGCTTTTGTCAATCGGGTTCCCTGTCCTCTTGCTGTAGCAGGTTTCTTTCGTGTATACAAATTCATCAGTAATAAAGCTTCCATCCCGAAGAACGGCAAAATTCTCCCTGTTTGGCGAGAATAGGTCCTCACCGAATTGGATTTGGTCTGATGTATCAATGCCGAGCAGATGCAGAACTGTCGGCCTAAGGTCAATTTGGGCGGCCACATTGGATATGGTATGCCCCTCCTTTTGGCCAGGCAGGTGAATAATCAGCGGTACGCGCTGTAATTGTGTCGATTGGAAAGGCGTGAGGTCGGTTCCTAAATACTCAGCCATCTCGGCATTATGGTTTTCTGAAATGCCATAGTGGTCCCCATATAAGACAATAATGGTTCTGTCATATAAACCAGATTCCTTCAAATCCTGAATGAATAGCTTTAGGGCTTCGTCCATATAGCGAACAGCAGGAAAATAGCGATTTAATGTTCTGCTGTCCGAATTATATAAGTCAACCATCATATCCTCATTATCAAGGGTGAATGGAAAATGATTGGTCAGCGTGATGAATTTGGCATAAAACGGCTCTGGGATACTTTTAAGCATCGGTATGGATTGTTTGAAAAAATCGATATCCTTTAGTCCCCAATTAACAGAATTCTCTTCATTAACCTTATAAGAAGAGACATCAAAGAACTTATCGTAGCCAAAATTATCATACATGATATCCCGGTTCCAGAAGGTTCGATCATTTGCGTGGAATACGGCAGAATAATATCCTTCATTCTTCAAAATACGAGGTGTAGCCCTAAAGGTATTTTGGGAATTCGTGAAATACACCGCTCCCCTTCCAATAGGATATAAGGCATTTTCGGTAATGAATTCGGCATCGGAGGTTTTTCCCTGGCCGGTTTGATGATAAAAATTATCGAAATAATAGCTTTCCTTAATGAAGTCATTTAGAAAAGGGGTTACTTCCTGGCCATTAATGGTTGAACCAATCGGAAAGGTCTGCAATGATTCCATCGATATATAGATGACATTCCTCCCCTTATAGCGGCCAAAAAGTTCCTTATCAGGCTTTGTTTGTTTAGAGTGAACATAATTTTCGATATCAACGAGCTTTCGGCTGTCAGCGAAGGCTCGCTGGGCTGAGGATTTTGTCTGGAGAAGCAAATCATATATATGGTATTGATAGGTGCCGATATTTTTGACAAGTATTTCCCTGTCAAACGTTCTTGTTAACAGCTGCGGACGTTCTGCTTCGGAAATGGCCAAATTAAAAAAGGTAATGGCCAGCGCCGCTAAATAAAACACACGTTTGCTTCCCGTCGTATATGGCTTATTCTCTTTCAGAAAAGGCGGCTGATGCTTAACGATTGCTGCCAATAGAAAAAAATCCAGGAAATAGAGAATGTCTGTCCAATTTAACAGGTCATGGACACTTGAGCCAAGATCGCTCATATTGCTTGTTTGGAAAAGTACAGGGAGGGTTAGAAAATCATTGAAGAAGCGAAAAAACACGATGTTAGCAAATAAAATAAAGGATAAAAGAAAGCTTGTCAGCAAGATGTATAGATTCCTGCGGCGATTCAAAAACAGGGCAATCCCCAATATAAGCATAAGGAAGCTAAGGGGGTTGATAAAGAGAATGAATTCCTGCCGCCAATTCTCAATCTTCATATCAAAGCTTGTCTTGTAGACGATATACGTCTTCAGCCAAAGCAATAGAACCGCAAGCATAATAAGAGATATCTTCCGCGGCTGAAATAATTTATCCATCCTTATCATTCCCCTCCCTCCGTCTATTTCATCAATCTTCTGAATCATATGACATTCATTAGTACTAATTACCGTATTGCTTGTAAGCTAAACCAGCAGCGCCTATCACTCCTGCATCATTCCCTAAAGTGGCGCACTCAAGTGAAGTGGACTCAGCTACACGCCCAAAAGCATACTGGCGGAAATAGCCTCTGACTGGTTCGAGAAGCACTTCACCTGCTCTAGATACGCCCCCTCCAAACACAATCTTATCCGGGTTGATGCAATTGCCAACATGCGCTGCCGTCAGCCCCAAATATCTCGCTACCTTGTCAAGGACGGCCACTCCCGCTTCATCCTGTTCCTTCACACAATCGAACAAGTCTTTTGCGGTTATCCTGCCTTGGTCTCGATGACGTTTGGCAAGCATAGAGTCTGGCTTCTTATTAATTTCCTCCAAAGAGAGCCTAACAATACCTGTTGCCGATGCAATCGTCTCAATACAGCCGGTTTTTCCGCAATTGCATGGAGCGCCTCCCTCCGGAATGACCGTTATATGGCCAAGCTCGCCGCCAGCGCCGCTAACTCCATGTACGAGCTCCCGATTGGCAATAATCCCTCCGCCGACACCTGTTCCAAGCGTTATGCATACGAGGTCGTTTGTCCCCTCCCCGGAGCCTTTCCAGAATTCCCCGTAGGATGCCACATTCGCATCATTATCAACAACCACAGGAATGCCAAGCTCGCCTTCCAGCTTGGATTTAAGCGGATAATCTCGCCAGCCGATATTTACGGCAACATAAATGCTGCCCGTTTCAAAATCTACTGGACCTGGTGCGCCCATGCCAGCTGCTAAAAGGGTTGCTCCAGGCCATTTTTGAATTGTTTCCTTAACGGAGCTGGCAATCTCGGAAACTATATGTATGCCTTTATCAACGAGATTCGTAGGAATCTCCCATTTGTGTACAATTGCTCCCTCTTTATTTACGAAAGCTAATTTAACGGTGGTACCACCTAAATCGATTCCTAAAAGCCACTCCTGTTTCTCCATCTATTTCACCCTTTCTTTTCTTTTTCTCTCTCTAGTGCAATCTCACGCTTTAAGATCAGAATGGCTGTTTGATACTCTTTTGGTTCGATAAGCTGCGAGCGATACAGCTCCCGCACCTCAAACTCCAGCATCTCCAAATCAGCCAATCGGTCACCCAAGTATATATAGCTCCCAAATCTCTTTAAATATTGCTGGATATCGTAAACAGATTTCATCTTGAACTTCCTTCCTTCTTGACGGTTACCCTCTAAGTATAGCTGAATTGATTTACTTCCCTCAATACTCTTTCTTTACTGATACCTAGCTTCCTAAAGCATATCCTCTTGGACTGGCTCATATATTTCACAGAAGTGACCATATCTTTATTTTGACTAATGAACAAGGAGTGAGCTTCATTTGAAGAAAGCCATTTATCATACAGGTATAGCCCTGCTAATCATCCTTACCATAGGCGTTGTATGGAAGACATATACGAATGCCAAAGTTCAATCGACACTCCAGTTCTTTCCGTTCAACGAAAAGGCGAAGTTCAGCGAAGCAAATACATCCTTGACACTAAAGGAACCTGATAAGACCAAAGATAAGTATGAGGTTACCTTAAGCGTAAATTCTATTTTGGATCAATCGGCTTATCTGCGCCAAGACATGTCGCTCCTATTTCAAAACGGGCGCCTCATCGACCTATTAAGGGGCTGGAAGAAGGATGAGACTACGATGAATCAGACGCTTACTGTCGAGGGACATGAATCCTCCTTGTTTGAGGCAGTAACGATTCACTACGGAGAAATACACGAGGATGATAGCCCGACGAGTACTTTTAAGACGACAGATGCATCCCTTTATGTGATATCCTCACGTTTCGGCCCCATCAAATCATTCCAGGCTCCTGAGACAGAGGAACAAAAGGATTGGGCTTTCACATTACGGTCAGTAGCGACCTCGAGACTCACGAAGGTACTGGATCGATATATTGATAAAACGCAAATAGATTTATCCCATTATACGGTTTTGCCCATTACCGAATTAGCGGCCAAAAAGCAAGCATTGCTATCCGAATATTCGGATCGTGAGCAGCTGGCAATCATCGAGAAATTATGGGAATCCCTATACTCCATTTATGTTACCGGCATAAAAAAGCAGGATGGCACTATCATCGATCCGATTGACAGCACCATCCCGCTAATCCTTAGGGAAAAACAGAGCAACCGTCTAATCCTGCTTATCCAGGATAAGACAGGCAATTTACACGAGTTTTACCAGCAGCTTCCTTCATGATGGCCGACTTTGATTTATTTGCTCAAATACCTTCTTAAAATCTTCATTATCCGGATCTTGCTCAATCGCTTTCTTCAAATAATCAGCAGCAAGATCCAATTCATTTCTTTGCCAATAAATGAGCCCGAGATCATAATAGGCTTCCGGAAATTCTGTACGTTGGTCAATAGCCGCAAGAAAATGTTCTTCCGCCTGGTCGAGATTTCCCTCCCGAAATTCAAGATAACCCGCAAAAAAGTAAGCTTCCGGATAGTGATCTCCATCCAGGTATTTCTCGACTGCCTCATAGGCTTTATCATACTCTTCCTGGCTTATGTACTCCTGTGCCAATCCCATATCCGTTTCATATGAGCCGTTTGCATCTGCGGAATACCCGAAGAACAACAGCCCCGCTGTCACTGCAATAGTCACCACAAGAGAAAGAAGCTGCCACGCAAGCTTTCTGACTTTCGGCAGTCCGACAATGGCCGCAGCCAAGAACCCGCCGACCAAACCGCCAATATGACCTGCACTATCAATAGCCGCAGCAGAAAAAGTGATGACCAGGTTGATAAGCAGGATGACAATGACATTCCAGCCCATCGTCCGAAAAAATAGATTCGGATAGGTAACCCCAAAGTATAAAAGAGCGCCAAGCAGTCCGAAAATAGCACCGCTCGCACCTGCAGAAATATTAGGAACAAGCAGAAAACTCAAGAGCGTACCGGCAAAGCCTGCAAAGAAATAAATAACAAAGAAACGCGCGCTGCCATAAATACGCTCAACGATGATTCCTACGAAATATAGGCTCAATGTATTAAGAGCTAGATGGGTGAATCCGATATGCAAAAATATCGGCGTAAAGAAACGCCACCAATCGCCTGTTAGGATAAGCGGATTGTACTTCGCACCGAATTCAATTAAGGTTTGAGTGTTGGTGCTTCCGCCATTCATCTCTAATATAAAGAAAATAATCACCTGAAACGCCATCAGCAAATAGGTGAGAATAGGTTTTCCCTGCTGGAAAACGGCCTCATCCTTTTTGACTTTCTGGTAGGAAGCGGATAAGGAGCTTTGTTTCAAATGCTGAATCTCTTCCTCCTCAATCAGCTCGCTATTCTTGTTTAACCCTTCCAATTCATAGGGAAGGAACCGGCCAAGATTGTCCATGGATTCCTCTAAAGCGGATGTTTGGAACACAAGCGATTCTGCCTGCACACGACGAAATTCTGGCTCCTCATAGCGTTTCGTTGCCTCTGAATAATCATCCACAGGCGCATAGGTGCTGATATAGACCGTCTTGACCGTAGCTGCCTTCTTCCCAAGGAACCTGCGGACCTTTTCCCCATTACGGATAGCCATATGCTGGTCTTTCTTCAAATTATTCGCCCAGCCCAAATCCCCAAGCTTTAAACGAATGATATCGGTATCCTTTAACACATCAGAAGCAAGCCATATTTCCGTCTGGTCCTCGGATGCAGATACAAATCGATAACCGTATTGCTTAATGAGCTGATTTATAAAGGACCAAAATATATACTCCTCTTTAAAACTCAATTACGTTCCCTACTTTCTCTCTCCCGAAAACTTCTCTTTATTTTAACACTGTTTTATTCTGATGAATATTCCTATCGGCTCTCGAGCGTCCAATCCTCATCCAGCTTCTTAAAAATGGGAAGCTCAAGTATAACAGCAAGGAGCATATCCCGAAGGATCGTGCTTCTAAAAAAGGATCTTCTCTTTTGATAAACTATATACCCAACTGAAGCCATGCTTAAGATAATCAGAAATCTTTTCATAAAAAAATCCCTCCTGTGTTTCCACATAGTATGGTCACAGGGGGGACTTTTATGCTGCTTCTAGAATTAATTCTCCGCTAAGATCTTGGCAAGGACAGGATCCATTGTCTCTTTCAGTACCTTGACGGAATGAGAGAACTTGGCTTGTTCATCATCAGATAATTTCAGCTCAAGAATCTCAGAAACACCGCCACGGTTAACGACGGATGGAACACCAACATAGACATCCTTCTCCTTGTATTCTCCATCAAGGTATGTAGATACCGTTAAAATACTGTTCTCGTCGTCCAAGATTGCCTTTGTGATACGTACAAGGCCCATTGCAATTCCGTAGAAGGTAGCTCCTTTACGATTGATGATTTCGTAAGCTGCATCACGCACATTTGTGAAGATTCCATCAAGGTCCTCCATGGATTTTCCTGGAGTACTCTCAATTAATTCCATAATATTCTTGCCGCCTACATTTGCATGGCTCCAAACAGGAAGTTCCGTATCCCCATGCTCACCGATGATATAGGCATGGACATTACGAGGGTCCACTTCAAAGTAATCACTAAGCATGAAGCGTACACGTCCAGTGTCAAGAATTGTACCGGAACCGATGACACGATGCTTTGGAAGTCCGGAGAATTTCCAAGTAGCATAAGTTAAAATATCTACAGGGTTCGCAGCTACTAAGAAGATTCCATCAAAGCCGCTCGCCATGATTTCTTTTACGATGCCATGGAAGATTTTCATGTTTTTCTCAACAAGATCAAGTCTTGTTTCGCCAGGTTTTTGGTTCGCGCCCGCTGTAAGTACTACCACATCAGCATCTTTGCAATCAGAATAATCACCTAATCTATATTTCGTTCTGTGCGGCGCGAATGGAGTACCATGGTTAAGGTCCATTACATCTCCTTCTGCTTTATCTCTATTCAAGTCAATCATAATAAACTCTTCCGCCACCCCTTGATTGAGCATGGCAAACGCATAGCTGCTTCCTACAAACCCGGTTCCTACTAGGACTACACGATTTACATCTTTTTTACTCATGTTATAAACCACCTTTTCTACAATTACAAATAATGCTTCTTTATTATGTGATATACTGTGAAGTTATTATGCAAAGAAAGCTGACAATCAGTATGGAAGAAATATTGACAGCCTCATTATTGAACCAGGAAACACCGCTCGCATGGATCGTTCGCTCGAGACAGTGTTCCATTTTCTCTGTCCGGACTCCGCATACGGAACATTTATATTCCACCTGAACAAATGCACCGAGCAAGGTATCAGCTAGTGAACCAAGGAATCCAAGAACACCTATCATCAACAGGACAGGCACAGGAAATTCAAACAAGAGAAGAGCACACAAGGCAATCAGTGCTGCCCCGGCAGCTGAAGCTGCCGTTCCAAGTAAGGACATTGCACCGGATGTGCCAGGCTCACATCTTTTAAAGGTTGTAATTTTAATAGGCTTCCCCTTGCTCAAAACACCCAGCTCTGAAGCCCAAGTATCTGCCGCAGCCGCGGCAATGGAAACGAAAAAAGCATAGAGGAATAGTTCATTTGAAGTGGAGGCATACGCCAAGGAAAAGACAGATGGCACTCCCCCATTGGCTGCAACCTGTGCCCAATTACGACGGCTCGTATTAGCCAATTTCTCTTCAGCCGCTTTTTTCAGCTGCTTTTTATAGGTGGAGAAAAAGCTTGAGGAGGCAAAAAACACACCCAAGATTAAAAATCCTCGCCACCCCGTACCAATCAAGACTGTGAAACCGACAAAAAATGCCGCAATTGAGCCAGAACGAGATAGCGCCCTCTCCTTATATGCAAGTAATGCTCCTCCGAAGGTGACCAGGAAATAGATGAGTGCTTTAATCACAAGAGATGATGCCCCTTTCCGTCAGAAGATAATTGACCGGCACATCAAATGGCTCCACCGGGAGATGATTGGTCACCTGCTCAGAAAAAGCAATTGAGAGCGTCTCACCTGAATAGCCCGAGAGAAATCGGTCATAATAGCCTCCTCCAAACCCGAGCCGATATCCCCCAGGCGTAAAGGCAAGTCCTGGAACAATGACTAACTCAATGCTCTCTGTGCTTTTTTTCTCCGCTTTTACTGGATTTGGCTCAAGCAGTCCATGATAGACCGATTCAAGCTCAGTTCCTTCCTCATATAGGTAAAAATCCATCTCCCGTGTTTTTGGCTTGCATTTCGGAATGACGATTTGTTTTCCATCTGCCCAAGCTCTCTCAATGATTGCACTCGTGTCAATCTCAGGATAACGTGCAAGTGTAATCGCAATTATGTACTTTTCTTTCCAAACCGGATGATTGACCAAAGAGTTTGTAATTTGGTATGTATTCTTGCTGCGCTTCTCCTTCGGGTAATCATCCAATAGACGCAGATATTCCGATCGTAATCTATCTTTTGACATTCCCATTTCCTCGCTATCTTTCTATAATCTTCCATATAAAAAAAGCAACAGGAGAGTAGTCTCCTGCTGCTTATTTTGTTTCGCGGTGCGTAGTAGTACGCTTTTCTCTTGAGCAGTATTTTTTCAGCTCAAGGCGATCAGGGTTATTACGTTTATTTTTTGTGCTGATATAATTACGCTCACCGCACTCTGTGCAAGCTAATGTAATGTTTACACGCATGTGAGTCCCTCCAGTTCATTCATAACTTCATTTGATACGACTTTTCTATAATACCACCTTTCATTGATAAATGCTAGTCTGATTTTTGATGAGAAAATCAAGAAGCAAAGCATCTTCTTTTGTTTCCCCTCTAACAGTCCAATTAGAGAGCATGGAAACCTCTCCAGGTGGCAAGTTTCGCTGGTACATAGTCGCACAAATGACATAGCCGCGCGCAAGCGGTGAAGGCAAAAGTGTTCCCCTTTGCATCGCTTCAAACACCGCATTCCTGCTTCTTTGTTCCATGATGGATATATTCGCCCTATCATGCCCATTCAAAAGAACAATCTGGTCTTCCTCATAAAAATATACAAGTGCATCAGCAGGGCTATAAAAGCAGGCGGAAACAGGACTTGTCCTTTCTGTTACAAAAAATACCTTGAAGGAAATTGGGCGGGGAGAATCGTTCTTGCAGATAACATCTATTCGATCAACTTGTTTATTATGATTCATTTGAATTCCCACGGAAAGATTTTCTTGGATTTCACTGGGCTCCCGCCATAAATAAGGAACAATCCCCCCTGGTGTCGCTTCTGATAACTTCTTATAGCTGCGTGCACGATTTTCTGAAATCTTAAGTTTCCCTAATTTATCCAAGCGGTACACCCTCCTGTCGATTACTATATTCTTCCATTAAATCCTATCACCCGGAAGGCTCATTGACAATAAACGCATATTGTCGAAGCTTGGATTTCGTTCTCCAAAAACCTACGCTTGAAGGAAAAGGAGGGGCCATACGGCAGAATGATGTCACTTCATGAACATACTTAGTGTGTATTATTGAAAAGGAATAATCTTAGATACTGTATCCCAGATTTTTCGATTCCCATCTATTGATTCGTGCCCCGCATCGATTACATCCGTTTTTTCCATAATTTTATTTAACACATCTTCAAATTTATCTGGCATCGGGATTTTCTTTATGGCTTCAGCTAGCTTCTCTGGAAAAACATGTCCGTAAATTTCTGCTGCTAGAGAAGTAGAGCTGATTGGGAGTTCGTGATTAAACTGTTTCTGATGATCATCCAAAATAACCCGAGCCATTTCAGCGGCTGCTTGAGGCTTTAATATAGCCCGTTTTAGTGCATCATTATTATCAATATGAACGGCCTTCTCACTCAAAAAATAACTGATCATTTCATCATTGACACGAATTCTTTTCCATTCTTGCATATTTCCGCTTCCCTTCCCAAGTTATTTGTTTTCTATTTCCTTGCCTGCCTTCTTTCAAACCAGCTCTATTAACAAGCTTAATAGATCTTCAAGTTCCCATAGGGAGGAGCGGATTAGCATTCTAACATCCCCCCTTCCATAACGAATCAAGGATTCATACCGGCTAGGGCTCCTCTGGTGTTCGGCTGCATCATCCACTCATGAAAGAGAGCTCAGACCCGCTTCCACTTATTTTGACTTAATCACAAAAAATCCCCCTTCAAAAGGCGCCGTATTCCAGATATAAAAGGAATAGTGCTTTTTGAAGGGGGATTTCTATACATCCTTATCAGTCATTCAGGTGATACCGTCTGCCCTTTGCCATATATAAAATATCCTCAGCCAAGTTAGTAATATGGTCTCCTGCTCTCTCATAATGGCGTACGAGGAATAATAGCTGAGAGTTATGATTTCTTGTGCCATTCTCTTTAGGAGACGCATTTAAGATAGACTTAATGACTTGGCCGTAAAGCTCATCCATACGGTCATCTAGCTCTGCAAGTTCCTTAGCCATTGTTAGGTTTTCGTCCGCATAGGCCTCTTTGAACATCGCCATCATCTTTAGGCCAATTTCATGCATTTCGGCCACAGCAGCATTTTCAAACGGCCGTTCTTCTTTCGCTAATCGTATGGCTGTTTTGGCGATATTCTTCGCATAATCACCCACACGTTCGATTTCTGAGGAAATCTTGATAGCAGAAATGATATGACGCAAATCAGATGCGACTGGCTGCTGCTTGGCAATCATTAAGATAGCGGCCTCTTCGACGTCTTCTTCAAGCTTATCAAGCTTCTTATCTTCATCCAAAACTGTTAAGGCTAGATCAATATCTTTATCAAGCAGGGCTTTATAGGCTTTCTCAAGTGCCGCAACCGCCATATCACTCATTTTGATTACATTGACCTTTAAATCTTGAAGCTCACCTTCGAATTTCTCTCTGACTACCATTCTTATCTTCTCCCTTCACCAATAAAATGATTAACCAAAACGTCCTGTAATATAATCCTCCGTCCGCTTATCCTTAGGTGTGGAGAATATTTTATCGGTATCATCAAATTCAATGACTTCCCCGCTCAAGAAGAAGGCCGTCTTATCAGATATGCGCGCTGCCTGCTGCATGTTATGCGTCACTATGATGATACTGAATTTTTCCTTCAGCTCCTGAACTAGTTCTTCTACCTTCAGCGTAGAAATCGGGTCAAGCGCTGAAGTCGGCTCATCCATCAAGATGACATCCGGTGAGACAGCCAAGCATCGAGCAAGGCAGATCCGCTGCTGCTGTCCGCCGGAAAGACCATAGGCATTCTCATGAAGACGGTCTTTCACCTCATCCCAAATGGCGGCTCCGCGCAAGCTCGTTTCAACGATTTCATCCAGCTCTTTTTTATTTTTTACACCATGGATTTTCGGTCCATAAGCGACATTTTCATAAATGGATTTCGGGAATGGATTAGGCTTTTGGAACACCATTCCAACCTTTTTGCGCAGCTCTTCCACTTGATAGCTCTTATCAAAGATATTATCGCCTCTATAGAGAATCTCGCCTGTTGTTTTGACGCTAGGAACTAATTCAATCATTCTATTCAACACTTTGATATAAGTGGATTTCCCACAGCCAGATGGTCCGATGATGGCTGTAACCTCATTCTCCTGGATGGGCAAATTAATGTCTTTCAAGGCATGATTGTCTCCATACCATAGATTTAAATTTCTTGTATCATAAACGAGCGGTTTTGCATTCATGGATTTAGATTGTTCTGTTAGCATGGCCATCTCCTGCTTTTTATCTTTTATTTTACTCATGTCATTGTCCCCCTATCAAATCCCTGATATCAATCCTCAAGCAGCAGCCTGAGACTTTTTCTTTTTCCCTTTGCTTCCTTCGAAATGCTTTTGCAAGAGAGTCGAGAATAAACGTGCGAGCAAATTAAAGATCAACACCATAATAATGAGCACCGCTGCTGATTTTGTCGCGATTGCCTGTGCATCTGGCACAATTCCCTCCGAATTCAGTTTCCAGATATGGACAGCCAAGGTTTCAGCTGGCCGGAAGATATTAAACGGGTTTACAGGATTGCTTAAATCTGCTGCCGGATTCAGGATTGGCGTCATTAATCCAGCTGTATAGATTAGTGCTGCTGCCTCTCCGAATATACGGCCTGCGGCCAGGATAACTCCTGTGATAATTTGAGGCAATGCAGAAGGCAGGGTGATCTTCACGATTGTTTGCCACCTTGTTGCGCCTAATCCAAGACTGGCCTCCTTCACACTCCCGGGAACATCCAATATCGCACTCTCACTAACACGCGCAAGGCTTGGCAAATTAAGAATGGTAATGGCAAGCGCACCGCCGATGATCGTATACCCCCAGCCTGTTGCCGTAACAAACACGAGCAAACCGAATAATCCAACCACGATGGATGGAAGCGATGCCATCGTATCAATACACAAACGAATAAAGTTTAACAATTTCCCTGGTTTTGCGTATTCAGCTAAATAAATACCTGCACCTAAACCAAGCGGGACAGATATGATTAACGTAATGATCAGCATATAGAAGGAGTTCCATAATTGATA
>X410_Impala__coassemble_203_pt1 | contig 12441 bp, 12 predicted proteins | sample X410_Impala__metabat2_high_PE_006 | metagenome-assembled genome bin X410_Impala | reverse complement strand
GATCGAAAAATATGACATATGAACAACAAAGGCATTGATCTAACGAACAAGGATACATGCCTTTTTGTGTTGAATTTCTTAAAAGAACCTATCAAAAAAGCATCTGCCTGACTTCAAGTAAGTTCAAGCAGATGCTCATCTAACCATTTTGCTTAAGAGAAAATATTAATCAGCTCATTTATAGCGAGAACAAGGAAGAGAAGAATGCTGACCGTTAGAACGACGTTGGAAATTTTTTGCGAGCGGTCAACCGTTCCGACATATTCCTTTTTATTGAGTAAATAGATCAATGTTATGGCCAAGAATGGCATAAAGATGGCACCGAGTGCGCCATAGGCGATAATTAACCCGACCGGTTTTCCAAGGAAGTGGAGCAGCATCGGCGGGAAAGTTAGCCAAAGGACAAAGAATCGATATGATTTCGTTTTGCTCAATGCATCTTTGCTTATATTGCTATGAGTAATTGTTCGGACAAAATCAGAGAAAAGATAAGGAACCCCATTCCATACGCCTAATACGGATGTAAAGGATGCTGACCAAAAACCAATCAGGAATAAGTATTTCACAGCAGGATGAAGCTCATTGCCGATAATTCCTGCGAAATCAACTAATCCTGCCTCTCCGGCGATGTTTACATCTGTTCCATACAATAAACCTGCACCCATGACCAATAAGGAAAGGGTAAAGATAGCGGTTGCAATATAGGCTACAGCAGAGTCCATTCGAATAGCGTGAATAAAGGATGGTGTCGTCCATTTCTTTTCTTGAAGCCAGTAACCGTAAGAAGCCATGGTCAATGAACCGCCCACGCCCCCGATTAAACCAAGTGCATATAATAGTGATCCTTCTGGTAAGGCCGGAACCGCCGTGCCGATGACATCCCCTAAAGAAGGTATTATAATGAGAGCGCATCCAACTACTGTAATGAACATAATTCCGATTAATACGTTCATGGCAGATTCAAAGATTTTATACTTTCCGGACCATACGAGCAAGAAGGCGGCAATGCCGTGAATGATGGCCCATTGCGTGAGTGTCAATTGCGGGAACAGCGCCGACATTGCGAGCGCACAAGAGGCTGTTCCAGCCGCACCGTATACAAATCCCCAAATAATCGAATAAACGCCGAAATAACCAGTGGCCCATTTCCCCATTTTGTGCCAGCCTTCCAGCATTGTCATTCCGCTTGTTACATGCCAGCGGCCTACCCCTTCATTCAAGGCAAATTTCAATACAGACCCAAGGATGATGGCCCATAAGAAAACGAGCCCATAATTCGTGCCGGCAACAAGTGCGGCAACAAGATCGCCAGCTCCTACCCCTGTAGCGGCGACAATCAGCCCTGGCCCGATGATTGATTTCTTTGAAATGGTTACATCAGGCTGCAAATCTGTTTGATGTGCTTGCATAAATATCCCCCCATTTGTTATATGTCTTTCGTTGCTCTCTTTTATTTTCCTATTATTGTGTCAAAATATCAAATATTTTCATAATTCAATTTCTATTAACTAAAAGAGAGTGGCTGCATTTTTGGCGATGACCGTATATTCGAGCTTCTCCAGAGTGCGGCAATATTCTTTATCAACGAAGTCATCGAGATTCTCATCCAAATCTGCTAGAAACCGCAAAGCAGCCGTATCTTTAAACCATTCATTTCCGATTGGTGAAGAATGAGAGATACTCTTCCAGACATTCTGCCATATGGGACTATACACTCTTGGTTCACCTAGTTTTAACGAACCATTTTTGAAGCGGCTATGCAAGCGTTTGATTCCTGGTACCTCCTCATTCACAAGATTAAAAATATGGGGCCAAAAATCCATCCGAGAACCTGTGTGGGGGGTATCAAAGGCCCAAATGGCGGTCATCTTTAATTGATCGGGTTCAAACAGGATGGCATATAAATCACGTCCTATCTGAATGCGGTTGTGCAGTTCCTCAAACTGATGGATGGTCTTTCCGCGCAAGCGTAGTCTATCTTTTCCGGTCATGGACGGAAAAATAATTTGATTCATGGAGAGGAGGTCCTGCAGCTTAAATTCTATCTTTTCAAATACATTTTTCTTCATTTGTTTATCCTTCATGACGGTCTGCTCCAGATGGTTTTGTTCATTCACCACCAATGCGAGGGTAATCATTTGTGAATCGCTATTTTTCAAAAAGAAGGACCAAATGACTTCCATAAAAACAGATACATTGAAGGAAGATAGCAGATAGGAATAATTTTTTTGCTCTTGTTTACTTTTTTCATATAACAACAATTGGGGGAATGCATCCGCAAAAATAATCCAGTTGCCTTTTTCTAAAAAGGCATAAAAACCTTCGCTTTCCTGTTTCGTTAGCAATCTTGGCAGGAAGGAACCCTTTAAATCGGTCATGTTCCATCCCGTATTGCGTGAGACCATGTGAGCCAAGAAGGACCAATGAATCTCCGGGTTTCGTCTATAAAAGTCTAAGTAAGCATTTGTGCGCGTTAAATTATTCAGGTTGCAACGGTTTGTTTCTGCTTGCAGGGCCGCGACTAGCTGTTTTTCTTTCTCAGAAAGAGGGAGATGAGGCCGGGGCAAACGGAGCCGCTCGGTTAATGTCGCTTGCAGAGGTAAATATTTTTTAGGCGTTTTATTTGCGTGCAAGAAAATCGGAAACGACCTCCTTTCAGGCAACATGGTTGCATGTTTTCTCCTTAATTTATTCTAAATTCAATTGCTTATTCCAAAACGGCTTGGCATGCAAATTGCATGGTTATTCAGGAGAGGGTTAAGGGATCTTTAGATAAAAGCCATATCAAGTCATTGCTATAAGGAAGAATCATTTAGCTGAGGTCTCATTTGGCTGGGAAACAGAGGAAGGTTGGTGAAGGAAAGTGAACATATTAGAGGTGCCTGCAGTTAGCCTGCCGATGGAAGCGGATAATCTTCGTCGGGAGGTGCGCGGATTTTTAGCGAATGAGTTACAAAAAGGAAGAATTGAATCCAATTGTGATTGCTGGCTGAGCGGTTTTTCGGCTGATTTCTCCAAAAGATTAGGGAACATGGGCTGGATTGGTATGACATGGCCAAAGGAATATGGCGGGCATGAGCGTTCCTCACTCGAGCGCTATACCGTCATCGAGGAATTGCTTGCATTTGGAGCACCGGTAGCAGGCCATTGGATTGCTGACAGGCAATCAGGTCCATTGCTATTGAAATATGGGACAGAAGAGCAGAAACGACACTTCCTTCCGAGGATTGCCAAGGGGGAATGCTTTTTCTGCATCGGGCTGAGTGAGCCTAATGCCGGATCTGATTTGGCAGCCATCCAAACAAGAGCCACAAAGACAAAGGGAGGATGGATTCTGAATGGGAGCAAGATATGGACAAGCGGTGCTCATTTCTCTCATTATATGATTGCCCTTTGCCGAACAGACGACCTGGATACACAAAACAGGCATGCAGGGATGAGCCAGATGATTGTTGACCTGGCGTCTGAAGGAGTAACCATTCGCCCCATCCTCTTAATGACAGGGGAACATCATTTTAATGAAGTCTTTTTCGATGATGTGTTTATTCCTGATGACAGATTGATTGGTTCAGAGGGTGAGGGCTGGATGCAAAGCATGACAGAGCTAGCGTATGAAAGAAGCGGACCTGAACGCTTTCTCAGCACCTACCCCCTCCTTAATGAACTGACGAATTTTCTTCTTGAGAAAGAGGACCATGAAGGCTTACAGGTGATAAGCCGGCTCGTTGCCCGTCTATGGAGCTTACGTAATTTATCCATCGGAATTGCTGACCAATTAGATAAGGATGTCCCATCCGATATATCTGCCGCACTTGTTAAGGATATGGGGACACAGTTTGAACAGGAAATAGCGGAACTAGCCAGAGAATATACATCCGTCATTCCGTCAGTTCAATCCTCTGACCGGTTAAGCAGACTTCTGGCAGAGTCGATCCTCCAATCTCCAGGCTTCACCCTAAGGGGCGGCACGACAGAAATATTGAGAGGAATCATCGCAAAAGGGGTGTTGAAGGCATGAGTGACATGCAAGCCATTATTCTGCAGAGTGCAAACAAGATTTTTTTAAAGCACATGACCAAGGATGCTGTTGATCAGGCTGAGAATGGGCATTTTCTAACTGATTTATGGGCAGATTTACAGGAATCCGGCCTGCTCCTCATAGGGATAGAGGAAGAGGATGGAGGAAATGGCGGGGATTTGGCAGATGGTTTCAAACTTATGCAGCTTGCGGGTAAATATTCAGCTCCAATCCCGCTGGCTGAAACATTGATAGGGAATTGGCTTTTAGCGGAAACCGGTTTGGGAACAAGTGCTGAAATGAAAAGCCTGCCATCCTTGTATGCGTCTGATGAGAATCATTTTTCTTTTGAATCAGGGTTTCTATCTGGCATGGTTCCTTATATACCGTATGGCAGGGAAGCTAATCAGGTCATGGCTTTCATGCAGCAGGGACAAGAGCTTGAATTAGTGCTTCTTCCTCTCCAAGCGGCAAAGGTTAAAACGGGCAAAAACTTAGCTGGTGAAGCGAGAGACACGCTCATTTTCGGCAAATTATCTATTAAAGAACTGGAGCATTGTCCGATTGGGCCAGAATTACGCGAGCGCATGAATTGTTTAGGGGCATTGGCGAGAGTAGCAATGATGACAGGAGCGATGGAGAGAATCATGGAATTGACGTCCGAGCATGTGCAAACTCGTCATCAGTTCGGCAAGCCCCTTTCCCGCCAGCAAGCTATCCAGCAGCATATAGCCCTCCTTGCCGGTGAACTGGCCGCTGCAAAAGCTGCCCTGAATAATGCCGTTGTCAGCCTAGAAAGTGGCCATCCGACGAGGGATATCGCATTGGCCAAGATTCGTGTGAATGAGGGGGCAGGCAAATTCGCAAAGGCGGCCCATCAAATTATGGCGGCTATCGGATTTACCCACGAACATAGCCTTCATCAAAGCACTAGAAGGCTTTGGTCATATCGAGATGAATTCGGAAGTGAAGCGGATTGGTCTGAGGTAATTGCGAACCAGCTCAGACAAAGAGATAAAAATGGATTGTGGGAATATATAACCGGACAACATACGCCGAAAGGAGAAAAAAATGAGCGACTTACTATTTACCGTTAGAAATCAAGTGGCACGAATAACCTTGAATCGTCCTGAGCAAATGAATGCGTTCAGTGAAGATATGATTCATTCCTGGATCAAAGCTCTTGAGCAAGTGCGGGATTCACAGGAAATTCGAGTTTTAGTCATTTCCGGAAACGGACGCGCCTTTTGCTCTGGCGGGGATATAAAGGCAATGGCAAGGGGTGAGGGATTCCTTGACCATGATGGCAAGAATGATTATTCCTCCACTGCTCTTGACCGAAAAAATTCCCTGTGGAAGAATGTCCAGCGCATCCCGCTTTTACTTGCCGAAATAGACATCCCGGTTATTGCAATGATACAAGGGGCGGCATTTGGGGCTGGTTTTGACATGGCGCTAGCTTGTGATATCAGAATTGCCGCCAGGAGTGCAAAAATCGCCGAAAGCTATGTGAAAGCAGGCATTGTTCCGGGAGATGGAGCTGCCTGGTTTTTGCCAAGGCTGATTGGTACCGATAGAGCATTGGACTTATTGTGGAATGGAACGGTGCTGGGAGCTGAGGAAGCGCACCAGCTCGGACTGCTTACATATGTTGTCGACGACGAAGAACTTGAACCCTTTACCGAGCAATATATCGATAAGCTCATTCAAGGACCGAAAGAAACGATGCGCTTTATGAAAAGAGCTGTCTATCAAAGCCGTCAGCTTGATTTAAGAACTTCGTTGGATATGATTTCTTCTGCCATGGGGATTATCACGGAGCTTGATGATTATCAGGAAGGCGTTCAAGCCCTCGTCGAAAAGAGAAAACCAAAGTTTAATTGACTGATGGGGAACTCATCTGAATTTCAGAGGGTTCCTTCTTTTAGGAGGATATGCGGGAATAACATAGGCTGGCATAAATCTTGCATGATAGAGATTGAGCGGGGATGGAGTTTTACGTGATTCGAAAATGAATGAAAAGGACCAAGAGTGAATCAAAATGGCTCGATTAAGAAGAGGAGTCAGCTCGAAATCTATATGTCTAGGGCTATATGGTGAAGTTGAAATGAAGCTGCAGACGGAATTCGGTATAAGGAGGCAAATGAAGGATGGAATCACTTGATCATGTAAGAAAACTATTCGAAAACAGTGCATTTAATCAGCATCTAAACATCAAGACAGATATTTTCGAAGCAGGGAATGTTCGATGCACGCTGCAAGTCCAAGACCACCATTTAAATGTGAACGGGGCCGTCCATGGAGGCGTATTGTTCAGCCTGCTCGATTCTGTGATGGGAGCCACAATCAGGTCTAAGACAGGAATTCCGCTTGTCACCGTTAATATGTCGGCTCATTACTTAGCCGCAGTTTTTGCGGAGGAGAAGTTAACGGCAAGGGCTGAAATTACCCATTTAGGAAGAAGCCTTGTCACAGCTGAAGGATTTCTTGAGGGAGAGGACGGTCTTCTTAAAACCAAAGCCATAGGAACCTTCAAGCTTCTGAGGAAAGGATGAATCAGTGAAGAAAGCACCAATTGTCAAAATATTCTAGTGTTTTATTGACGAAAACTTTTTTCACCCGTAAAATTTACTTATTACCATTTTTTTCTATATGAGGTGGGCTAGATGAATCAAACGAAAGAGAAACAGAAATATACGGTCCCCGCCCTTGAAAATGCTTTTTCCATTCTCCGTTTGCTTAGCCGTAACCGTTTTAAGGAATCGACCATCACAGAAATATCCAATGCGCTCAGCCTAAACCCGGCGACCTGCTACCGGTTGCTGCGTGTGATGGAAGAGATGGCTATCGTGCGTTATATGGATGAGAAAAAACGCTATACGCTAGGTCCATATTTAGTCGTGCTAGGGGAGCGGGCAAAGGAGCATCTTGATTACTTGCTGATCATCCAGCCTTATCTTGAGAGTCTGACGAAGGAAACACAGATGACATCCATTCTGGTCAACAAGATTAATGAACAAAAGCTTGCCATTGTCAGCAAAGCAGAAGCGAGTGATTTTGGGGTGACCGTTTCTGTCGGCAGACATTTCTCCATCACGGACGGCTCATTTGGCCTTTGTCTGCTTGCTTATCTCGATGAAGAAAAGAGAGCGGCAATCCTAGAACAGAATCCTGGCTTGAGGACGTATTCAACCGATGAGATAGTCAGGATAAAAAAAGAATGTGAAGCATTAAAGAAACGCGGCTTTCACATCACATATGGCGAATATATCAAAGGAGTTTGCGGGATTGCGGCACCTATTTTCACTGAAGGCGGTAAGGTAGACCTATCTATTGAATTAATTGGCTTTACCTCGCGCCATGATGAAGAAGACCTGCAAGAAAAGGGACGGCTGATCAAGGAAGCAGCAGATGAAATCAGCCGAAAGCTATCAGGAAACGAATGAATAAAGGAGAGTGCTTGATGGGAGCTTTAACCGGAATTACGGTATTGGATTTAACACGATTGCTGCCTGGTCCCTACTGCACACTCATGCTGGCTGATTATGGAGCTGAGGTCATCAAAATTGAAGAACCTGGACGAGGGGATTATATTCGTTCAAGGGAGCCGGGCTTAAATGGAATTGGAGCAAGGCATCTGACCGTTAACCGCAATAAAAAGAGTGTGGAGCTTAATCTAAAAACAGAGGCTGGCATTGAGATTTTCAACAAGATGGCTCGGGATGCGGATGTGATTATCGAAGGATTCAGGCCTGGAGTGATGGAGCGCCTAGGAATCGGCTATGAACAAATCTCAAAGATCAATCCAGAGATTGTCTATTGCTCCCTCACAGGCTATGGGCAAACAGGTCCCTATCGTTCACTGCCCGGCCATGACATCAATTATGCCGGATACTCCGGAATCCTCAGTCTAAATGGAGAGGCAGATGGAAAGCCAGTCATTCCTGGGGTACAGATTGCGGATATTGGCGGAGGGTCTTTGATGGCACTATCCGGAATCTTGATGGCTTTATTACATAGGGAGAAAACAGGAAAGGGCCAACATATTGATGTATCTATGACAGATGGGGCGGTCACTTGGCTGTATGCCGCCGCTTCGGACTATTTTGTCTCGGGTGATGTTCCTGAACGAGGGAAAAACCGTTTGGATGGCCAATTTGCCTACTATCAGCTCTATGAGACAAAGGATGGCCAATTCCTTTCAATCGGGGCATCAGAAAAGAAGTTTTGGGACCGTTTTTGCGATCTGGTTGAACGGCCAGATTGGAAGGAAATGCACGAGGGTCATACCGAGGTCCAGAATAAAATGAAGCAGGATTTAACCGACTTGTTCAAGGGACGAACAAAACAGGAGTGGATGGAATTACTATCACTCGAGGAAACCTGTGTTGGACCTGTCAATACAATCGATGAGCTCTTCTGTGACCCGCAAATCCAGGCGAGGGAAATGCTGTGCGAGCAAGATCATCCTGTTGCAGGAAGAATTAAGCAAATTGGGTTTCCGATTAAATTCTCTGAAACTCCAGGCGAGATGCACACTCATGCGCCGATCTTAGGCGAACATACAAAGGAATATCTAATTGGTCTGGGATACAAAGAAGAGGAATACAAAAACCTGATGGATGAGGGTGTCATCGGGAATCATTCACCTAATCAGTCTTCATAAGGAGTGAGAGCGATGGATTATGTGCAATACAGAAGAACAGGAACCAACCAGGATATAGTCGAGGTGACGCTTAACCGCCCTGAGGCGAAGAATGCCTTTACGACAAAAATGGCAGAAGAGATTTTAGGCATTTGCAGAAGTATCCATGCCAGTGAGGCAAGAGCCGTTATCATTCGTTCTTCAACAGGAGGCGCTTTTTGCTCTGGGGCTGATTTAAAAGAACGAAATGGCATGAGCGAAGCAGAGTGGAAGGATCAGCACAAGCTGTTTGAGGCGATGTTTCATCAATTGCAGGATTTGAAGCAGCCTGTCATTGCCGAGGTTGATGGCTATGCTCTTGCTGGAGGATTTGAAATTGTCCTCAATTGTGATTTTATCATCGCGACTGAGCAGGCTGTTTTCGGTTTGCCGGAGGTCACAAGGGGAATCATGCCAGGCGGCGGCGGAACAAGGCTCTTATCGAGAAGAATTCCGATTCATAAGGCAAAGGAATGGATACTGACAGGAAGAATGATCCGTGCACAAGAGGCAAATCAGGCAGGTTTGATTAATCTTCTGACAACAAGGGAGCAAATCAGGCAAGAGGCCATGGCCTTCGCGGAGAAAATAGCCGCTAACGCTCCGCTTGCTGTCCAATACTGTAAGACAGCCTTAGATGAACTTCATAGCGTTGATTATAAAGCGGCAAGGGAGCTTGAAATCGACTATTATAACCGCTGTGTCGATACATTGGACCGCCGAGAAGGCGTCAGGGCGTTTGTGGAGAAGAGACAGCCTCAATTTATCGGCAAGTAATCGTGAAGTGAAAGGCAGGTCGTATGTATGGCTTATGAAACAATATCGACAGACATCCAAAACGGCGTATGTACCGTACGGTTGAACCGCCCAGAAGTAAGGAACGCACTTGGCCTTCTCACCCGTAATGAATTGAGAGATTTTTTCACGAAAGCAAGTGAGGATGAGTCTATTCGCAGTATTATCCTTACTGGCAGCGGATCTGCTTTTTCAGCAGGGGGCGACCTGAGCCAAATGGAGGGGCTGGACCCTATAAAGGGAAGGAAAAGGCTTCAAAGCGGACATGCGATGATTCAAGCAATGATTCAACTGGAAAAGCCGATTATCGCAGCGGTCAATGGGGCCGCAGCTGGCGCGGGAGTCAGTGTGGCACTCGCAAGTGACATGATCGTGGCTGCCAGCAGCTCCGTGTTCATTCAAAGCTTCGTCCATGTCGGCCTCATACCAGACCTTGGCTCAATCTATTTCCTTCCTAGATTAGTAGGCAGGCATAAAGCGATGGAATTGATGATGACCGGCGAGAGGATTTCCGCTTCTGAAGCCCATCGGCTTGGTATCGTTAATCAGGTCATTGATGACGAGATTCTCTTAGATGAGGCCCAAAAGCTTGCCCAAAAACTTTCAGACGGACCGTCCCATTCAATCGGCTTAACGAAACGCCTCGTCAATCGAAGCATCCTCTCTGACATCGAACACACATTGGAAGAGGAAAGCTTGGCTCAAGGAATTTGTTTTCAAACAGATGATTTTCAAGAAGGAAGAAAGGCATTTTTCGAAAAGAGAAAACCAAATTTCCATGCAAGGATGGAGGGATAAGGATGAATGCGGCAGAACAAAAGGAACAGGCGAAATTTCATGAAGAATTACGTCAGAGCGTGCGCACTATCTGCAGAAAATATCCTGATGAGTATTGGCGTGAGTTGGACGCCGAATTAGCATACCCAGAAGCCTTCGTGGAGGATATTACGAAAAACGGGTTTCTTGCAGCCTTGATTCCCGAGGAATATGGTGGTTCAGGACTTGGGATAATGGAGGCTTCGATTATCCTCGAAGAGATAAACCGCTCAGGAGGCAATGCTGGTGCTTGCCATGCCCAAATGTATACGATGGGAACCCTCCTTCGCCATGGAAGTCTTGAGCAAAAGCGAGCTTACCTTCCAAAAATCGCTGATGGATCCTTACGGCTGCAAGCGTTTGGTGTAACAGAGCCCAATACAGGCACCGACACGACAAAGCTGCGAACGTTTGCCGAAAAAAAGGGAGACAAATATATCGTCAATGGCCAAAAAGTATTCATCTCAAGAGCAGAACATTCGGATTTGATGATTTTGCTAGTCCGCACGACACCATTAGAGCAAGTCAAAAAGAAGACAGAGGGCCTATCTGTTCTCTTGGTTGACTTAAAAGAATCAGTTGGCAATGGTCTGACCATCAAGCCGATTCGTACGATGATGAACCATGCAACGACAGAACTGTTCATGGAAGACCTTGAGGTACCAGCAGAGAACTTGATTGGGGAAGAAGGAAAGGGTTTTCGCTATATTCTCGATGGCATGAATGCGGAGAGAATCTTAATTGCGGCCGAGTGTATCGGGGATGGCAGATGGTTTGTGGAGCGGGCCGCCAATTATGCCAAAGAAAGAGTCGTATTCAATCGGCCTATCGGGCAAAACCAAGGAATCCAGTTTCCGATTGCCAAGGCTCATGTGCAGATTGAAGCGGCAGACTTGATGCGAATCAAGGCATCAGAATTATTCGACCGAGGGGAATCTTGCGGGGCGGAGGCTAATATGGCTAAACTCCTCGCTGCAGATGCTTCATGGGAAGCGGCCAATGCAGCCTTGCAGACTCATGGGGGATACGGATTCACGGAGGAATATGATATCGAACGAAAATTCAGGGAAACGAGACTCTATCAGGTTGCCCCGATTTCTACGAATCTCATACTATCCTATGTTTCAGAACATGTACTCGGTTTGCCCAGGTCCTATTAAACAAGGGGGATAGAAGATGTTTTTTCCAAAAGAAGTGGAAATAATCGAAGTTGGCCCGAGAGATGGCCTTCAAAATGAACCGAACCCCATCACGACTGAACAGAAGAAAGAGTTGATTGACCGGCTAGCTGATTCAGGCTTTAAACGGATTGAGACGGCCTCTTTCGTCCATCCAAAATGGGTGCCGCAAATGGCAGATTCAGAGGAAATTGCCGCCTATTGCAATCAACTTGGCCTGACCTATATTGCGCTAACCCCAAATATGAAAGCATTAGAAAGAGCGCTTGCTATGGATGTGCCCCAAATAGCCGTCTTTATCGGAGCGAGCAACGAATTCAACAAACGAAATGTCAATCGTACGACGGATGAATCATTAAAAGAGGCAGAAATACTGATTAGAGAGGCTAAACACGAGGGGAAATTCATCAGAGCCTATATTTCCATGGCTTTTAAATGCCCCTTCCAAGGCTATGTTTCATTTGAAGAGGTTGACCATGTATGCAGCCGCTTTGTTGATTTAGGAGTTGACGAAGTTGACATCGGCGATACGAATGGAAAAGCAGATCCAAAACTCGTATACGAACGTTTTGCTAGATTAACAGATTTATATCCAAATCAAACATTTGTCGCGCATTTTCATGACACATATAAAATGGCGCTCGCTAATGTAATCGCTTCCATGCAGGCGGGCATTACGAAGTTTGACAGCTCTGCAGGGGGATTGGGCGGTTGTCCGTACTCTCCCGGTTCCACCGGCAATATTTCAAGTGAAGAACTGATTTATATGGTGGAAGAAATGGGATGTACAACAGGTATCAATCAACTGAAGCTCGCTGAAGCCGGCAAGTACGCCAAAGAATTGTCGAGCGTGAAGCTGAAAGGGGAATTCATATGAAGCATGCGTTCATTATTGATTCTGTACGAACGGCTGTTGGACGAATGGGCGGCGCCTTGAAAGATATTGAGGT